>JGI12316J15310_10000031_pt8 | contig 280124 bp, 227 predicted proteins | sample MarCyaLeptolynsp_FD_15310 | JGI IMG/M metagenome (IMG submission 15310)
AATACTCCTAACCTACTTCAGCACTGTCAGTCATCTATATCCATAGTAAGTTAGATTTCTCAGGAATGCGAATTAGTTATAAATAAAAAGGCCCATAAAATGGGCCCATTAGTAATATAGAGGATAGGATTGGTTTACTTTAGAAAGGCACTCAGCATCCAGCTATGTTTCTGCATATCAAATATATAATGGTTCAGCATATCCAGAGTGCCATGGTCACCTATCTCATGAGCAATATTTGCTGCAGCAGTTTGTGTTTTAAGTATCACCTCGTAATCAGAAAGAATTTCTTTCACCATACCCCTGGCATCAGGGATACTTTTTGGTTCCTTAATGGAACTGTGTTGTAGATACTCTTTAAGAGTTGAGAGAGGTGTATGGCCAAATGTTCTTATCCTTTCTGCAACCTCATCTATCTCTTCCTTAGTCTTGTCATATCTCTGCTCAAACTGCTCATGTAGATCGAAGAAATCACCACCCGTTACATTCCAGTGAAAATTTCTTAGTTTTTGGTAATGTACATGATAATCAGCTAGTAATTTATTCAGTTTAGCAACCAGGTCTTTAGTCTCTTTTTTTGTAAAACCGAATTTGAGCTCTTTGCTTGCAGACATATTTTCTCCTTATTAATACTGTGTCTTACTAAATCCAAGTACGATAAATTAATTCTATTATTGTTCGGAATCTATAGTTTTTCTCTAAGTCAGGGCTAAATAATTCAAAGCTATCTTCGGCAGCAAAGTATAAACATCTTATATTTAGTTGTTGAAAATGATTACTTCAGGGTCAGCATTACGAAATTAGCACTTTAAGCTAAAATGAACTGTTTCATTTCAAGAAGTATTACTATCAATAGTCATTAAGCTGCTGATACCATTTAATAAACACACTGGAATACATCATTCAACGATAAAACAAATATAAATCCCCACGAGACATTAAATTTGCAAAATGTAATAACACTCAATAAATGAAATGAAAAAAGAAACAAGTTATCAGCTACTCACTTTTTATAAATTTGTAGATATACCCAATCCTCAGGAAATTGTCGCAGATATGTATCGATTCTGTCGTGATACAGGCATGCGCGGTAGGGTATTCATAGGAGAAGAAGGGATCAATGCCACATTGAGTGTAAACAAAGGACAGTGCAAGGCACTGAAGCTTTATCTTGATTCCATTCCCTACTTCAAAGAAATCCCTTTTATTGATGAGAAAGCTCAGGCAATAGAAGAACACGCCTTCCCTAAAATGATCGTAAGATATCGAGATGAGATTGTAGCACTTGGGGTCAAATACTCACAAAAAGAGATAGAAGATCATAAATACAAAATTTCGCCTGATAATTTTAAAGAAAGGCTCGAAAATGACCCGGAATCACTTGCCATATTAGATTTGCGTAATAACTACGAATATAAACTTGGTCACTTCAAAGGTGCAATACCAGCCGGAACTATTAACTTCAGGGATACAGCTGATTTCCTTGAAAAATACCGCGATCATCTAAAAGGCAAAGATATAGTAATGTATTGTACAGGTGGCATCCGATGTGAAAAAGCTAGTAAGATGTTGGTTGATGCCGGTATTGAAAAGCCGCTACAGCTTGAAGGTGGTGTGGTAAACTATGTTAATCGCTATGATGATGGTAATTGGCTGGGCAATCTCTATACTTTCGATGGTCGCATTAGTACATCGGTTGTGTCTGAAGATAAGCGGACAATAATTTCTAAATGTCACTATACCGGGGAGCCTGCCGAGGAGTACTTTAACTGTCGTTATGGTCCCTGCAATGCCCAGCTAATAGCTAAGCCAAAGGAATACAAAAAACATATGGGCTTTTGCAGCTATCAATGTGCAGAAAATGGACACCAAGATATGCTAGTAAAGGATATTGAGTTTGATCCTTTTCAGTACAAAAATGCTCGAATTGAGATTAAAAATAATCCGAATAAAAAAGATGAATTATTCGAACAGATGCAAAGCCATCTAAAAGAAAATCTTAAAGGGGTTCGATTTAATCACCAAAAACCTCTTAGTGAAGAAGAAGAAATGAAGATGTATATCGAAGAGTATTTCCCAGCTTAAATAATAAGGGGCCAAATTGGCCCCTTATTTATAATACAGCTTTTTCAATCTAATAATTTATTCCAGGCTTGTATACCACCCTCTAAATTATAGACCTTATCAAACCCTTTACTCACCATAATACCAGAAGCAACACCTGAGCGCCCTCCACTGCGGCAATAGACTACATAAGTCTTACCCTTGTCTAACTCATCTATCTTTTGACCAAAATCAGGAGCATTTAGATTAATAAGTCTATGACCATCAATTTTCCCTTCGGAATACTCAGCTTCAGACCTAACATCAATTATCTCTGTGCCTGCAGCAGTTATCATGTCTTTAGCCTCAGCGGCACTGATACTCTCAAAACCTTTATTCATCATACCATTTAGTATATTTTTGAAAAATCCCATTTCTAGTTTATCCTACAATAACAAAATTACAACAAGCCATATTACTGTCAATATATATCCTCAAGTGCATCCCCCAGAGATGCATATGCAAAACTATAGCCATCGCTAATAGCTTTCTCAGGTATAGCTCTTTGCCCCTTTAGTACAGTAATGGAAGCTTCACCCAAGATAAGTTCTATTACAATAGAAGGGACATGCAGCCACGAGAATCCACCAAGAACCCTGGCAAGAGTTTTGGCAAATGTTCTCATATTGACAGGATCAGGAGCTACTACATTGACAACAGTATTGTCGTCCCTCTCCAAATAGAACAAATACATACCGATGACATCGTCAATATGTATCCAAGGGTAGTACTGTTTGCCATCACCAAGATGCCCACCAACCTTAAATCTAAAGGGCAGTGAAAGTTTTCCCAAAGCACCTGCTCCAGCATCCAATACTATACCTGTTCTCATAATACAAACTGTACTTTGATCAGATCTAGCTTTATTTGCTGCATCTTCCCAAGCAACACAAAGTTTAGCTAGAAAATCATCACCAGGTAATGATGATTCTGCTACTTCATCATTATCTCTCGGTCCATAGTATCCAGTACCTGAAGCAGAGAGTAACCTTCTCGGAGGGTTTTTACACATTTGTATCGCTTTCGCTATGCTCTCAGTAGTTTCTACCCTACTATCCCAAAGCACCTTCTTCTGTGCATCAGTCCATCTTTTTCCCACGACTGGCTCACCGGCTAGGTTAATCACCCCAAAACATCCGTCCAAGATCTCGGACAAATCTTCAAGTGTATTAGGATAGTTTATATATTCACTGGCTATCCCCGAGGATCGATACTTCATTGGATTACGGGTAAAAACGATCACCGTATACCCCTTGGCTTTCAAAGCCTTGGTGATCTTTGTTCCAATAAAGCCAGTCCCACCTGTAATATATATCTTTCTGTTATTTCCCACAGCTGCTTATGGATACAATCTACCTTTTATCCAGGTACCATTTACCTTTTTGTAAGTAATTCTGTCATGCAGGCGACTCTTGCGACCCTGCCAGAATTCAAAATAATCAGGCACTAACCTATAACCGCCCCAATAATCAGGCAATGGAGGATTGATAGGATGGCTGGCCAATTCTTTAGCAACCTCAGCTGCTAACTTACCACGACTAGAAAGCTCACGGCTTTGTTTACTTGCTCTGGCCCCAATACGACTATCATAAGGGCGGCTTTTATAATAAGCCTCACTTTCCTCTTTAGTTGTTCTTTCTAATCTACCTTCGACACGAACCTGACGCTCTAGCTTATCCCAGTAGAAGAGAATGGCTCCGAATTCGTTTCCCTGTATCTCACTGGCTTTACGGCTTTCATAATTTGTATAGAATACAAAACCGTTATTATCAAATCCCTTTAGCAGAACCATACGAGAGGAAGGACGCCCTTCCTGCCCTACCGTAGAAATCGACATAGCATTAGGATCTTTGAATCCAGCCAACTTAGCCTCTTCAAACCAGGTAGCAAATTGCTCATAAGGCTCTGGCGAAGAATCGGATTCTACTAACTCACCTTGCTCATATTCTTGCCTCATAGAAGCAAGTTCATTATTCTCAATCTTTTTCAAATCTTAGATGAACCCTATGATGAAAATTTGCTCGTGAAAGTAATTGGAATATCAGACAAAGCTTTAGAGATCGGACAATTCTCTTTTGCTAACATAGCTAGCTCATTGAACTTGTCTTCCGAAAGACCAGGCACTTTAGCATCCAGGTGCAGCTTAATGCCAGATATGAAGAAATCCTTTCCCGAGGTATCCATTTCTACTTCCGCAATTGTATGGAGAGACTCAGGGGGATTTCCTACTCCTGTCAACTGAAAAGAAAGAGCCATATTAAAACAACCAGCATGTGCAGCAGCTACCAGCTCCTCCGGATTGGTCCCTTCTTTACCATCTTCATTTTTGAAGCGAGTGGAAAAAGAATATGGCTGGTTATTGAAAACTCCACTCTGAGTTGTTAGTTCGCCTTTGCCTTCCAAGCCATTGCCCTGCCATTTAGCCTCTGCAGTTCTTTTCATCTTATCCGCCTTGATATAATTTATAGATATTGGTTAGCAGATAAATCGTATATGTGAATGTTTTGTTGTGGGAGCACTTAATTACCTTTAGTAAGATAATTTAATCATGTAACTTCCATTTATCCTTATTAAATAAATACCTGTTGGCAAATCCCCAGTATAAAATTGATAAGTACCTTGACTAGCAATAGATTCGATTGATTTAATTATGTTTCCTTTCAATGTTATTACTTCTACAGAAAAAATCGATAATTCACTACTGATTAATGTGTAATCATTTAATACTGATAATTCAAAACCAGTTTGTTCAGTATCTTCTACAAATGAAATATCCGGTGTAGATCGTTCATAAGAGAAACCACCACCAAACCCAGTACCACTACCACCGCCACCGGGCGTCCATGAAAGTACTTTTACATCAATATAAATATCCTCTGCGATTATATGAAGTACTTTGTCTTTCCCTACCTCCATAGTACTACTACCAGTTTTGCTTTCAAACCATGTAGTAAACTCAAGATTCTCAATACCTTCTGAGATCTTCCCATTTGCCCATTCCGTTCCTAAAGGGCTGGTTCTATTAACTCTATCAAAAGAGTCTTCCTGACGAATATTGAAAATGCCACCATTCTCATCTCTTGTTATCCAAACTAAGTTAGTAATTCTATCTTGATTCTCCGGTATCGTAAAATCAACATAATCGGCTTTCTCGAATATAATGCTAGGGCCTGTCCAAAGGGTCTGAGAATTTGATGGAAGGCTAAGTAAAAGCAGAAATACAAAAGAAATTATCACAAATAGAATTTTACTTACAGGGCAGCATACAGTAGGGAAATACAATAAGCGGAAGCAGTTCATTCTAATATTTTATTCAATTTAGATCTACGAGATACTTAATTAACATTTGGAAGGTAAACCGCATATATGAGTGTTTTGTTGTGGAACCAGGATCATAAATATTTATACAATAAAGAAAGGATAAAAGCGGGCAACTACAAGTCCGCCGCTATTACCAGTTCAAGGTTAAGTTTACCTTAATTATAAAACAAATTATTATTTTCGACTGTAAATTACAGCTTGGTTCTTTTATAAATGATAAAATTAGTAGTAGGATATTCTATGAAGATATGTTCTTTACTGATCCTTGTTTTACTGGTTAAGTTTTCATTATTGGCTGATGAAGATAGAGGAAGATACGATTCTCTTTTCGAGGAATGTATCGAAGAGATTGCTAAACCAGATTGCTTTAATATGCTAATTGAGCAATGGGAACAGGACTATGATTCACTCAAAGTAGAGCTCCGTAAGCTTATTAGTGACAATTTACCAGAAGAATATCTAAATCGGTTTGATGAAGCAGACGCTAAGTGGTTTGATTATTATACTACTGAGTCATCATTTGCAATAGATTTCCGCTTTGAAGTATGGATAGGTATAGGATGGCATCCTGGTGATCGTTGGCATGAAAAGGATATAATTATCACAAGAGTATTGGAATTAGAACAATATATCGAATACTTGAATGGTTTTATCTATTGGTACAAGAGATTAGAACAGAAAAAATAGTGCTGTTAATTTGTAACTAATTTACCGAACATAACAACTAACTAGAATTTAACATACAGGTAAAATTCAACAGCAATCATCACATTCTTTACCCTTTGCCTTATCAAAACTTTCCTTTCCTTCTTTCAGCGAATAATAAGCCAGACCAATAGCACCGGCACTATCAATATATATCACCCCAAACGCCTCATGAAGGACACTACTTAGGAGTAAAATTACAGACATATAAATACAGACACGAGTACATTTTGCATCGGCTATTATCGGTTGTGAATCAAGTGCCCTGCCCGTAGACAATTTGGCTCTATAAAGGAAAAACATTGTTAGAATAGATAGACTTGAAACTACTAAACCCCAAAAAGTACTCTCTGGTTGTTGTCCGGCAATAATATTCTTGATAGCCATTGCCATCAGGCCAACGGCTAGAAAATAAAAAGAGCTACCAGTGATCTTTAAGGCAGTCTTTTCAAATCTGTCCTTAGAGGACAATGGATTAGCAGTTATACGGCGAACCATATGAATAATACCAATTCCTGAGATCACCTCAATAAAACTGTCTATCCCAAACCCAAGAAGAGTCAGACTTTCATCTTCAAAACCATAAATTGTAGAAACAGCCCCTTCTATGAGATTATACGCAACTGTGATTATCGCTAACCAAAATGCCCTTCCATATAATTTATCAGTTGATTTCATAATGAGTAGTAATGGTGGCCGACTAGGAATAAATAGATGTGACATCGAAAAAGCTGCCTTATTGCTAAAATGCATTCCTGCAATACAACCCTGCTAACTAGGTGATATCTATTTGTTCTCAATAGATCGTTTAGTTCCGAGCTATAACATCTTCTCTTGCATTTCTATCTCTTTGGCGATTATTTCCCTTAGTCCTGTATTTGATTCTAATAATTTAGGAATTATTTGTATGTAGTAACCAACCAGTTCATAAGAGAGAGCCAAGGTATTTTGCCACAGCGGTACTCTGATTTTTTCCTCACGGTACCTTCCTGTACTACTATAAGGGAACTTCTCGCTTAGGTAGGAATCCATCTCTCTTTTTTCTTCAATATATCTGAGATTAAGCTCATTTATAAATCGTTTGGTTCTGAAATACGATTCCAATTCCATCTCCATCGTATCTTGTAGAATAAAGTGATTATAAGATTCTAGAATACTCTGATAGGTGGGTGACTCCTCAGTCCATTGCTTTCCCCACCACAGAAAAAGCCTCTTTGTAGTATCAAGTGTAATGATCGAATCATATCTCCCTTTTACCCTACTCTCCAGATACATCAGCACAAGCGAGTCATTTCGTTTGAAATCAGGTAAGTAGAGAGTACCCATATCATTCTCTCTATTTATCATCGAGTCATACTTTAGAGAATCACTAACAAGTTCCTTATCAAGGGCATGTAGTTTCCCAATGAATATCTTTCTTTCGAAGTCACGACTTCTCTTGTCTTCAAGCAGAAAGGCTATATATATTGAAACTATGATTAGTACAGCTTCTGCTATCAGGAATGCTATGCTCTGTAGGGCAGGTCTTTTCATATTGTTTATCAATTACAATCATTGTACTTATTCTTTCAAGGACGTTTTCGCAATATAAGGTAGCTATACAATTGTACGACTTGTTAGAATTAACAAACTCAAATAAGTCCGAATTATTAAATAGCGAATTACTTATATTTGTTTAGAAATTAGTGTACTGATCAAATAGGTCATATATTTATTAAAAGATATTCGTAAAAGCTGACTATGAACAAGATTTTTTTAGCGACATTAATTCTTCTATCATACTTACCTTTGATTGGTTCCAATATTACCATTAAAGCTTTGGCTCCGGATAGCAATTTTGAGATAACTCCGGATAGCATATCTGTTATAAACTTGAATAATGGACTAGAAAAAACTTTTTATTCTACAAATTTGATTGCACTGGATAAAGTCTCATCTATAGTTTCTGAAAGAAATCGAGATTTGTTCAATGTGAAAGAATATTTCGGCCTTGAAGTCTACGATATCAATGGCCAGCAACTTCATAAAAGTCAAGACTATTTTTCAGATATTTTTGACAAGATGCATTCACTTGGATTGACAAATGGACTGTTTTTAATTAAAGTTAACACTAGCGAAGGAATATTATTTGAGAAAGTAACAATCAGTCATCAAGTATATATTGGCAATAATCCTTCGATAATATCAACAATTTCTGATATTGATTATGAAATTAAGATTTTTGCATCTGGCTATGAGGCTTACGAATTTGAGCTAGATGATCATAATATAAAACCGAGCTATGAGGTTACTCTTGAGCCTACGTTCGGACAATTCTTCTCCAGAGCCAATGTTAAAATTTCTGGCATTACAATCTTTGGAGAGACTAAGGTTATTAATAATAAAGGAAATACCTCGTATAAAGATGGCGAAAAAAGGGTGAACTTAGAATTCACTGTTAATAATTCTGCTCTAAGAAGTCTTGATCAGGAGTGTGTAGATTACTGTTCACCTCCGACAATGGAGCCTGTCCGAATTTTTTGTTATGAGAACACAGATACTCCTCGAAACGCATTTTTTTGTTATAACGAATGTGGTAATGAAGATGATGTTACAAGGTTTTTTGTTGCTCATCGTGTTGCAGCCTTATTTGAAGAACGTGATGAAATCAATATCACCTATAGAAGAGGTTCGAATGAAGGAGTCAATGATGTTTTTAACGTCCAAAATGACTTATACGGATTTAAGATTAAAACTGAGAAATATGAAGAAGATGATACTAAGTTCTATGTTATTATAACTGGTAAGGAAAACATTGAACAAGCAATAACAGGAATTAGTTACTCAGGGTATATCCACGATCAGGATTATATGCCTCCTCATTCCAGATCTGAAAGCTATTTTTCTTCTAGAATGCAAGATGGCATTGAAGTTAGCAAAGATGCCCTTATTGAAATTACTATTTTTAAGAAATAGCCTATTGTTCATTTTAGACAGCTCTGAATGATGCTTTTATAATCAAATTGAAAATCAGCAATTTATGGGTGGCAGAGTTACACGCTGAAAGATATATTTGTAGTAAAAACACTTTGCTTAATGAGTACTCAAGATAGTATCGATTTCCAAAGAATAGCTACAGCTCTTAAATTCATTGAAAATAATTTTAAGAATCAACCTTCGCTTGATAGAATTGCTAGTGAAGTACATCTAAGTTCATACCATTTTCAAAGACTCTTCAAGAGATGGGCTGGAACAACACCCAAGAAGTTCCTTAATTATATCAGCATCTCCTACGCTAAAAGATTGTTAAGGGAAAGACAGGCAAATCTATTTTCTGCCTCATTAGATACAGGACTTTCAAGTGCCGGACGCCTACATGATCTCTTTATAAAAATTGAGGGTATGACACCAGCCGAATATAGAGATAAAGGACGTGGTCTTGAGATCAATTACTGTTATACTAATACTCTTTTTGGGATAGCTTTGGTAGCTACTACTGGTAAAGGAGTATGTCATCTCAGTTTCGACAACGATAAAGCAAAACTACTCATGGATCTCAAAAGAGATTATCCTGCGGCTATTTATTATCACAGGACTGATAAGATACAAGAAAAAGCAATCCAGTTTTTTAGTAAAGATAACCATGACATTTCAGAGATTAAGCTTCACTTAAAGGCAACACCTTTTCAAATAAAAGTATGGGAAGCTCTTCTAAAAATACCACCAGGCCGTATCTCAACTTATGGAGAACTTGCTCTTTCGATTGGGAATGCAAATGCGGCTCGTGCTGTTGGCACCGCTATAGGCTCTAATCCAGTCGCCTATCTGATTCCCTGTCACAGGGTAATCAGAGCTAGTGGATTAATTGGAGGCTATAAATGGGATACTACCCGGAAAACAGCCATGATAGGTTGGGAGGCTGCACTAATAAATGATTAGAGTATCGTATCAATTATCATTTTGACATCTTCTGAGCAATGCTACTACCAATCCAGGCCATAGGTATATATGCAACTACGATATCAATGATAACAAACCAGGTTGGAGCTGGTATCATCATGCTTGCTACGATACCTCCTAGAAGGAATATGAAACCAATGGCTAACGAGAACCTCTTTTTATGACTTGCAGCTATCAAGCCGGCTATTAAAGCACCAACCAAAGTTCCTAGTGCATGCGCCAAAAATGGAAAAATAAAATATGATGGATCAAGTGTAGGCATTACTTCTGCTAATGCTTCCATATCATTAGGATCAACCCCATCTATTGGCATGATCATATGTCCAATGTTAACAAGACTTAAGTTGACTACACTTCCTAATATCCACCCGGCCACAATAGCCAGTACATTTTTAACTGCTGGTTTCATATTCTCTTAAAGTATAATCAATTATACTCTTTCAAATGTAACACAATATTTTACTATCAAAGATACAAAAGCTTATATATAGTTTCCAACCACACTATTAAATAAATCTATTGATTAATCTGGCTACTTGGGGTATTTCTATTCCCACCATTACTTGATTTTCTATTCATTAATACCAATCCTATGATAATGAATGGGATACTAAGTATTTGCCCCATATTTATCATCATCCCAGATTCAAATCCTACTTGATTTTCTTTAAAGAATTCAATAATAAATCTGGCTGAGAATAATAGCACGAGAAATAAGCCGAAAATCATTCCTTCAGGTTTGGGCGATTTTCTGTTTCTATCAATTATAGATAGTATAATAAAGATTAATAGATATGACAATGCCTCGTATAATTGAGTTGGATGCCTTGGTATCAGATCATCTTGTTGGAAGACGACCCCCCATTTTCCATTAGTAGGTTTTCCATAAATCTCAGAATTCATGAAATTACCAAACCTGATGAAAGTAGCTGCAATTGCGGCACCAATTGTAATCCGATCCACTGTCTGCAAAAATCTCATTTTATACTTCTTACAATAGATTGAAATAGCAGCCAATACACCTATGGTACCGCCATGACTAGCCAGTCCCTGAAAACCGATAAACTGATATGAATCACCGAACTTCTTAATCGGTAGTAAGATCTCCAACGGATTCTGGAGGTAATAAACTGGTGAATAAAAGAGGCAATGACCCAGCCTTGCTCCAAGTATTGTTCCAATAAAAACATAGATAATCAGTTTTTCCAGATTATCTATCGGGATTGAATCCTTAATATAAAGGCGTCTTACAAATACATATCCAAGAACTAATCCAATGACAAAAAGAAAACCATAGTATTTAAAAGGTAAAGTATCAGTTATCCAGAAAATTACAGGATCGATATCCCAGTATAAAATACCGTTATTCATAGCTTACTATTACACACCATATATAAGTATTCAAACATAAAAACAAACTATTAATTATTAAAGCCCAGAAATAATTATGGTTGAATACAGATTGTTAACAAACAAATCTATAATAAAAAAGCCCACTTTATTGCTAAAGTGGGCTTAATATTCATTCGCTCGGGGATCGAATTAGATTAGCTGGCTCCAGCTAATTCAGCCTCTTCGCGAAGTTTATCAGTTGTCTCATCTGATTCAGATATCTGATGTCCGAAAATATTACCAATCTCAGACGTAACAAGCATATCCTGATAAGTTCTCAGACCAGTACCGGCCGGTATCAACTGACCAAGAATGATATTCTCTTTCAGCCCCATCAGATTATCAACCTTACCTGAGATCGATGCATCAGAGAGCACTCTTGTAGTCTCTTGGAAAGAAGCAGCAGACAGCCAGCTTTCAGTAGAAAGTGAAGCCTGAGTAATTCCAAGGAGGATAGGTTCAGCTATCGCTGAATCAGCCTCTCTGAAAGCAGCTACTTCTTTTTCTTTCTTCTTCAGATCCTTGTTCGCTTCCCTTACCTGCTTACGAGTATAAATATGACCTTCTTTGAATTTCGAATCACCTTTCTCTGTAATAACAACCATATCTCTCAATTTCTCATTTGCATCCAAGAATTTGATTTTATCGATATTATCATTTTCAAGTAAGTGAGAATCTCCGGAAGCCTGAACCTTAACTTTCTGAAGCATCTGACGAACAATTGTCTCAATATGCTTATCGTTGATTTTAACACCCTGCATACGGTAGACATCTTGGATTTCATTAACAAGATATTCTTGTACAGCATTAGGCCCTTTGATACGGAGAATATCATGCGGGTTGATCGAACCTTCAGTTAGTCTGTCACCAGCCCTTACAAAATCACCTTCTTGTACAAGGATATACTTACCCATTTGAACCATATACTCTGTTCTGGTCAGTTCATCTAAAGATGTAACCACTAGTACTCTTTGACCACGCTTATGCTTATCAAACGAGACAATGCCATCAATCTCAGAAACAACAGCCGGATTCTGAGGTGCACGCGCTTCAAATAGTTCAGTTACCCGAGGCAGACCACCGGTAATGTCTCTGGTTCTGCCAAGATCTCTTGGCATTTTGGCAAGAGGCGTACCAACACCAACTTCCTCATTGTTGTCCACTCTTAGTTGGGCTCTTGAAGGAATATTATATGTCTTTAGTACATTACCTTCTTCATCTATTATCTCAACCGAAGGTGATTTAGTTCTGTCTCTAGAATCTGTCACGATCTTTGTGATATGACCAGTCTGCTCATCATTTACCTCTCGATAAGTAATGTTCAACAATAGATCCTTATATCTAACTCTACCTTTGTTCTCAGTAATAATAGCAGTATTGTATGGGTCCCACTCATAGATAAGAGAGTTTTTCTTGATCTTCTGACCATCTTTCACTTTCAGATTAGCACCATAAGTAGCATCATATTGAGTTAGCACTCTTTCAGTATCAGGATCAACAAGTTTGATCACTCCCGAACGACTAACTACAATAGTCACTTCACCTTCTTCACCTTCATAGCTAACCGTTTTCATATTCTCAAATTCAACGATACCATCAAATTTAGAAATAACAGTAGACTGAGAGGCAACAAGAGATGCTGTACCACCAGTGTGGAATGTACGAAGTGTAAGCTGAGTACCCGGCTCACCGATAGACTGAGAGGCAATTGTACCTACAGCTTCACCAACATCCGTCATCTGGTTTGTAGCCATGTTTTTACCATAGCACTTGGCACAAACTCCATGTCTTGTTTCGCAAGTAAGTACTGATCGTATCATCACTTGCTCTACTGCTGAATCTTCAATCTTCTGAGCAAGATCTTGATCAAGAAGCACATTTGCATCAACTAATACTTCGTCAGTCAGAGGATCACGAACTTCATTGAGTACCACTCTTCCCAGAATTCTCTCATAAAGAGATTCTTTGATATCCTCACCATCTTTTAAAGCTGCCATATTTACACCACGAATAGTACCACAGTCCTGCTCAGTAATGATAACATCCTGAGCCACATCATGTAGTCTTCGCGTCAGATAACCAGCATCAGCTGTCTTAAGTGCAGTATCAGCCAGACCTTTTCTCGCACCGTGTGTAGAAATAAAGTACTCTAGGATTGACAAGCCTTCCTTGAAGTTTGAGATAATTGGATTCTCAATAAGCTCACCTGTGGAACCGGAAAGGGACTTCTTAGGCTTAGCCATCAGACCCCTCATCCCGGCTAACTGACGAATCTGCTCTTTCGAACCTCTTGCCTGAGAATCAAGCATCATCCAGAATGGATTAAAACCACCCATATCCTTGGCTAACTGGTTATATAGCTTATCTGCCACACGATTAGTAGCTGTAGACCAGGCATCAATTATCTTGTTATAACGCTCACCTGAAGAAATTACACCTGCAGAATAAGCCATTTCGATTTTGTCAATCTTCTTCTGAGCACTAGCTATGATCTCTTCTTTTTCAAAAGGCACAACAACATCCTGTATCGATACTGATAGTCCACCTTGAGTCGCAAAAGAGAATCCTAATTGCTTCAGATTATCCAAGAATTCAACTGTCTTGTCCAGACCAGCAGCTCTGAAACAGTTTCCAATAATCTGGCGAAGTCTTTTCTTCGTCAAAACTTCGTTGATAAAGCCAAGTTCTTCCGGAACAATCTCATTAAAGATCATTCTTCCAGTAGTAGTACTAACTATCTCGTTACCATTTCTAATTTTAACGATATCATGCAGGCCTACTTTATTGATATTGTACGCTATCCGGAGCTCATCCCATGATCCATAGATATTTTTATCATTCTCAGTACCCATTTTTGCTTTAGTCATATAATAGATACCGAGTACCATATCTTGCGATGGCACTGCAATAGGATCACCATTCTGGGTATGCATGATATTATGTGGAGCAAGGATAAGCAGCATTGCTTCAAGCTGCGCCTCATAAGAAAGCGGTACATGTACAGCCATCTGGTCACCATCAAAATCGGCATTAAATGCTGTACATACCAATGGATGAAGCTGTATAGCTTTACCCTCAACTAATCTAGGCTGAAATGCCTGAATACCTAGTCTGTGAAGTGTCGGGGCACGGTTAAGCATTACAGGATGTCCCTCAATTGCTTTCTCCAATATATCCCATACTTCAACTGTTTTTCTTTCTACCATTTTTTTGGCAGATTTTACAGTTTTTACATGACCGCGTTCAATAAGTTTCCTTATAATAAATGGCTTAAATAACTCAACAGCCATATCTTTAGGCATACCGCACTCATGGATCTGCAATTCAGGACCTACAACAATCACAGAACGTCCTGAATAGTCAACCCTCTTTCCTAACAGATTTTGGCGGAAACGACCTGTCTTACCCTTAAGAGTATCAGCCAATGATTTTAAAGCTCTCTGAGATTCCGCTCTGACTGCTCTTCGGCTATTGTCAAAAAGTGCATCAACTGATTCCTGAAGCATCCTCTTCTCATTACGAAGAATCACTTCCGGAGCCTTTATATCAATTAGTCTTTTCAGACGGTTGTTTCTGATAATAACTCTTCGATACAAATCATTGAGATCAGATGTGGCAAACCGACCACCTTCCAGAGGTACCAGAGGTCTCAAATCAGGAGGGATTACCGGTACTACATCTAGCACCATCCACTCCGGTTTGTTTGCTACCATACCATTTGAATCAGGACGGAATGCATCTAATATCCTAAGACGCTTCAGAATGTCGGCTTTTTTCTGCTGAGAAGTCTCAGTATTTAACCTTTCCTTGAGGGCATAATAATCATCCATAGGTACAATCCTACGGAGGATTTCCTTAACAGCTTCGCCACCAATCAGAGCAACAAATTTCTTCGGATCATCATCATCAATCTCAAAATAATCCTCTGGCATTGTATCAAGTATATCCAGATATTGCTCTTCAGTTAGAAGGTCATTCTTCTGTAAACCAGTCTCACCTGGTTGTACTACAACATAAGATTCATAATAAACAATACGCTCTACATCTTTTGTAGGCATACCGATAATACCACTTATTTTAGAAGGGAGGGAACGTAAAAACCATACATGAACAACAGGAACTGCAAGCATAATATGCCCCATCCTTTCTCTTCGTACGGATTTCTGAGTTACTTCCACACCACATCTATCACAAACAATACCCTTGTAACGGATACGCTTATATTTACCACAAGCACATTCCCAGTCCTTAATCGGACCAAAAATTTTCTCACAGAAAAGACCGTCTTTCTCAGGACGGAATGATCTATAATTAATGGTCTCAGGTTTGGTTACCTCACCTCTGGATCTGTCCAGTATCTCGTCTGGCGAGGCTATCTTTATAGATATGCTGCTGAAACCTTTTTTTGGTATTGAAACTGTATGCATTTTGTTTCCTTTTTTGGGTTTACTTTCTCGCTAATTAACTGATATGAACGTCAAGACAGAGACCTTGGAGCTCTCTGACCAATACATTAAACGACTCAGGGATGTTAGGATCAGGCATATTCTCACCTTTAACTATAGATTCATACATCTTAGCCCTTCCCTGCACATCATCTGACTTAACTGTTATCATCTCTTGTAGCGTATGGGCAGCACCATAAGCTTCTAAAGCCCAAACCTCCATTTCTCCAAGACGCTGACCACCAAACTGTGCCTTACCACCAAGCGGCTGCTGGGTGATAAGTGAGTAAGGTCCTATCGAACGGGCATGAAGTTTATCTTCTACCAAGTGACTTAGTTTAAGCATATATATAATACCAACCGTGATTTTTTCACGGAACATCTCACCCGAGCGCCCATCATATAATTCAGCTTTACCATCTCTAGGCAGCCCGGCTTCTTCTAGGAAATCACCTACTTCATCCCAAGTTGCACCATCGAATATAGGAGTTGCAAAATGAACCCCAAGTTTTTGACCAGCCCAGCCAAGAGCAGTCTCATATAGCTGCCCAAGGTTCATCCTAGATGGTACACCAAGCGGATTCAAAATAATCTGTACAGGAGTACCATCAGGTAAGAAAGGCATATCTTCTGGTAACACGACCTTAGATACAATACCCTTATTACCATGGCGACCAGCCATTTTATCACCAACCTGTAGCTTACGCTTCTTAGCTACATATACCTTAGCCATTTGGAGTATCCCAGGCTGAAGTTCATCACCAGCAGCTAGTTTGCTCTTCTCAGCTCTGTAGTCAGCTTTGATGTCATTTCTAAGCTTCTGGAAATTATTTATCATATCTGTCAGGATATCAGTTTTAGCCTCATCCTCGATGAACTTCTCATTCTTATCGAGTAGCTCCGGCTTTAACAGTCCTTCAAGATATTTTTCTTTTACTAAGGCAGCTGTCAGATCTGTACCACCACGAACAACATTAACATTATTTGAAAGTTTAATACCAAGGGTCTTTTCACCCTCAAGAACTTTAGCAAATCTGTTTACAAACTCATCATCAAGTTTTTTCACAGCTTTACGCTCACGGGTACTGATAGCTTCTTGTCTTTTCTTCTCTTCATTACGAGTAGCTTTATCCATAGTCAAAAGTCTTCTCGTAAAGAGCTTAGTATTTATCACAACACCTTTTAGGCCTGGAGTTGCTTTCAGAGAAACATCCTTAACATCGCCAGCCTTGTCACCAAAGATTGCTCTTAGAAGTTTCTCTTCTGGTGTTGGATCAGTCTCACCCTTAGGTGTAATCTTTCCTATAAGGATATCACCTTCTCTGATCTTTGCACCAATTCTCACAATACCATGCTCATCCAAATCTTTAGTTGCTTCTTCCGAAACATTTGGGATTTCACGCGTGAATTCTTCTTCACCACGTTTCGTATCTCTTACTTGAAGGGTAAACTCTTCGATATGGATGGAAGTGAATATATCTTGTGATACAAGCTCTTGCGACACAATAATTGCATCTTCAAAATTATACCCTCTCCAAGGCATGAATGCAACAAGTACATTCTGTCCCAGTCCTAGTTCAGCCATCTCAGTTGATGCCCCATCGGCAAGAGGCTGATCCTTAACAACCTTATCACCTGGAAGCACCAAAGGTCTTTGGTTAATACAAGTATCTTGATTTGTTCGGAAGAATTTCTTGAGCTTATATGTAACAACATCATTATAAGCAAAATCAACTAGTTTTTTCGTATCATCTCGGACATCATCATAACGAACTCTAATCTCATCAGCTGATACTGACTCTACAACACCCTGTCCCTGAGACAGAATCATAGTTCTAGAGTCTTTAGCAGCTCTTGCTTCCATACCTGTACCAACGAATGGTGCATTAGGTTGGACTAATGGAACAGCTTGTCGTTGCATATTCGAACCCATTAATGCACGGTTCGCATCATCATGCTCAAGGAATGGAATCATTGAAGAAGCCAAAGATGTAATCTGGTCTGTTGATACATCCATATATTCAATATCAGCCGGATCAACAATCAAAAAGTCTCCGGACTTCCTTGCTTTGATTCTATTACCTATGAATTTCCCGTTTTCATCAATAGGGGCAGAAGCTGGTGCAAGTATAGCACCATCCTCTTTTTCAGCTGGCAGGTAGACTATATCTTCCGTAGCTACACCATCCACAACCTTTCGATATGGAGTTTCGATAAATCCAAGATCATTGATTCTAGAATGGATAGAAAGTGATGAGATCAGACCAATGTTAGGCCCTTCAGGGGTCTCAATCGGGCAAAGTCTTCCATAGTGAGTATAGTGAACATCTCGCACCTCAAAGCCGGCTCTCTCACGTGTAAGCCCACCAGGGCCGAGTGCTGATGTACGCCGTTTGTGCGTGAGCTCTGCCAATGGATTAGTCTGATCCATGAACTGGCTTAATTGGTTTGTGCCAAAGAACTGATTAACTACAGAACTAATTGTCCTTGCATTAACAAGCTCCGATGGTGTAAGATTTTCACCATCATGTACCGAAAGTCTCTCCTTAATGGTCCTGGCCATCCTTGTCAGACCCACATTAAACTGGGCAGCCATTTGCTCGCCCACAGTCCTTACACGTCTGTTACTCAGGTGATCAATATCATCCCCGGTATACTTATTCTTATGTAAGAAGATTAATTGCCTGATAATTGCAACGATATCTTCGGTAGTCAGAGTTGTAAGTTCAGGATCAATATCCAGATTGAGCTTATCATTTAAGCGAAAACGCCCAACAATACCCAAATCATATCTTTTCTCTGTGAAGAATAATTTTTCAAGTAAGCCCATTGCAGTTTCGATATCTGGCGGCTCAGAAGATCTTAACTGACGGTATATAACTTCAAGGGCATCTTCCCGACTCTTTGAAATATCTTTAGAAAGAGTACGGGCAATAAGTGGTTCATCATTAGGATCGATATAGTCAAATAGTCTTATTGATTCAACCTCGGCTTTATTCATTAGCTCGAGAAGTTCTTCATCAATAACCATATCACGAGTAGCAATGATTTCACCGGTTGACATGTCAATGACATCAGATGCTATTCTACGCCCGATATGATCTTCAGTGATTTCCTTGAAATCAACATCAACAGCCAGCTCGAACAGCTTCAACAGATCTTCATCAGAAGAATATCCAAGAGCTCTTAGTAATGTCGTAACCGGAAACTTCTTTTTTCTATCGATATAAGCATACATCACATCATGTATGTCAGTAGTAAACTCTATCCACGAACCACGGAAAGGAATTACCCTGGCACTGTAAATTCTAGTACCATTAGGGTGCATATTATCATCAAAGAAAACACCCGGAGAACGGTGGATCTGACTAACCACAACTCTCTCGGCACCATTGATAATGAAAGTACCTCGCTCAGTCATTGCAGGTATGTTTCCAAGATATACTTCCTGCTCTACTGCATCGATATAGTCTTCAGAATTCTTATCTGCTTTGGATGATAATCTAAGCTTAGCTTTGAGAGGCTTAGAGAAAGTAAGCTCTCTTTCTCTACATTCCTCTTCAGTATACTTAGGCTTCTCGATATAATATTCCATGAAATCAAGCTGGAAGACTTCAGAAGAATCATCAATCGGGAAATTGGTCTTAAATGCATATTGCAGACCAGTACCTTTTCTCTTTGAAGGAGTAGTATACTCCTGCAAGAAATCATCAAACGAATCTATTTGAATATTCAAAAGATCAGGATAGTTCGGCTGATAGCTTTTCTCAGCAAACGAAATCCTTTCTCTTATTCTATTAACATCAGAAGTGGTTTTCAGTTTCTTAAAACGTCCCGCCAAGCTATCGCTCAGCGAAACCTTCTGGCCATCGTCTTCAACATTATTGAAGTCAATTGATATATCGGCCATGGATTCTCGGACAAGTTCCGCTATCCTATTATCGTCCATCATGCCTCCCAGTCAGCAATATCAGATTAAAAAAACAGGACTTTCCAATGCTCCGCTCTTTTGGCGAAGCATTGAGAAGCCCTGTGGCTTAGTGATTTTTCGGGATATTTGAACAAATCTCGTGCTTTTCTTCGTTCAGTGGTGCAATACAAAAAATTGGCCGTCAAGCCCAATTACTACGATTTTTCTGTATCAATGTTATAAAACAGCAACGGTCGGGCAGTAAAAACTACCCGACCAGCTGCCAAGCCTATAATTACAAACGGGCTGGGACAACTCTCAGCACCGTTCAGGACAATATTACTTAAGCGTAACTTTTGCTCCAGCTTCTTCAAGCTGTTTCTTGATGTCCTCAGCTTCATCTTTGCTTGCTTGCTCTTTTACTACTTTAGGAGCAGATTCAGCCATTTCTTTAGCTTCTTTCAGTCCTAAACCAGTAATAGCTCTGATAGCTTTAATTACATTAAGCTTGCTACCACCAGTCTCAGTAAGTTCTACATCAAACTCAGATTTTTCTTCAGCTGCAGCACCTCCGGCTTCGCCACCACCCGGGCCAGCCATCATTACAGGAGCGGCTGCTGATACACCGAATTTCTCTTCTAGTGCTTCTTTTAGCTCAGCTGCTTCGCCAAGTGTTAAGTTTGATATCTCTTCGAGCAGTTTCTCGATTTTTTCTGACATTTTTATTCTCCGATTAGGATTTTATTTTTTCTAGATATATTTGATTATGCAGCTTCGTTTCGTTTTTTGGCTGCTTCTTCGATTACAGACGCAAGATCTCGGATCACAGCACCCATCGAACCGGCTATACCGGAGACAGGAGCCATAATTGAACCTACGATACCCGCTATCATGTCTTCCCTTGTTGGTAGCGATGCTACTTTCTTGAGTTCGGATCCCGGATAGAACTGTCCTTCGATCACAGCACCTTTGAGTTTCGGCTGTTCACCGTCGTCAAAATACTTCTTGATTAATTTGGCAGGAGCAACAGGGTTTTCCTGACCCAATATCAAGGCCGAAGGGCCGGCATAAACATCGTCGGGGATTGATTCAAACCCGCCAACCTGCTCAAGAGCCCTTTTAAGCAAAGTGTTCTTAGCAACCGTCATTGAGATACCCTCTTCTCTGAGTGCATCACGGAATGCAACGGTTTTTTGAACGTTCATCCCACCGAAATCAACAAGGTAAACTCCGTCTGCCTGCTTGATCTTCTCGACTAATGAGTCGGTGATCTCTTTCTTTTTCTGCAGTGATATCATGTTGTTTACCTATTTGGTGTTTATCCTTAGAGCGCATCTGCTATTGCAGAAGAGAAGCCGCCTTCAGGATTAGTTATGAGTGCGTAAAATTTATATACCTATAGTTCTATACTATAGAATTGGATTTTTCGATTATTCTGATTTTATAGAGCCATCATTTACCTTAACACTTGGCCCCATGGTTGAAGAAAAATACATTGATTTAACATATTTCCCTTTGGCTGTAGATGGCTTGGCTTTCATGATACTATTATGGAAAGCTTTGATATTCTGAGCTAGTTTATCAGCATCGAAAGAGCATTTACCAACAGAAGCATGTATATTACCAGCCTTATCTACCCTATACTCAATCTTACCAGCTTTTAATTCTGAAACGGCTTTAGCAACATCAAAGGTCACCGTACCTACCTTAGGGTTAGGCATAAGCCCTCTAGGACCCAGTATACGTCCAAGTTGTCCAACCTGGCCCATTACATCAGGTGTAGCTACAATTACATCGATCTCTGCCCAACCTTGCTTTATCTTATCAACATACTCATCAAGACCTGCAAAGTCAGCTCCAGCATCCAGAGCTTCCTGATCTTTCGGGGCTCTGGCAAAAACCAAAACCCTAACGTCTTTACCGGTACCATTAGGAAGACTTACTGTACCACGAACCATTTGGTCTGCTTTACGAGGATCAACACCAAGCTGCATTGAGATATCAAACGACTCATCAAATTTAGCATTAGCGGTTTTCTTAACTAGTGCAACTGCTTCATCGATAGCATAGTCAACGGACTTATCAATTTCAGCATTTAATGCTCTATATCTTTTTCCATTTTTTTTCATTGCGGTACTACCTTTGTAGTTTAATAAGTTAATCCAGTACTAGGTCCCGCGGCCGCAACGCCATAACATCCGAAAATGTGGTAACCGTTATTGATAGTAACTGGAAGAAAATAATATTCAGATCAACCTTCAGCGAATTCTACGCCCATAGCTCGTGCTGTGCCTCTTATCATTTCGACAGCCGAATCAACAGAAGTAGTATTTAGATCGGCCATTTTGATTTTCGCAATTTCCTCGCACTGAGCACGAGTAATAGTACCAACCTTATTTTTATTTGGTTCTGCTGAGCCACTCTTCATCTTAAGAGCATCTTTTATCAAGACTGCTGCCGGAGGCGATTTGATCTCAAAAGTAAATGACTTATCACTATAAAAAGTAATAAGTGCCGGAAGGATCATACCTTTCTGGCTTTGCGACTGAGCATTAAATGCCTTAACGAACTCCATACCATTGAGGCCACGCTGACCAAAGGCTGGGCCCACAGGTGGGGACATTGACGCTTCGCCAGCTTTAAGCTGGAGTTTGAACTGACCTGCTACTTTTTTTGCCATCTGTCTATTCCGTTTGGGAATACTAATAATGATTTAATACAAAACTTTCGTGAGATGCACCCTTACTTAAGGCTGCTCCATCTCTACTTGCCCAAAGTCAAGTTCCACCGGAGTCTTCCGCCCCAGAATACCAACTTCAACTTTAAGCTTCTGCTTCTCTACATTTACTTCTTTAATTACACCAGAAAAAGTATTGAAAGGACCATCAATAACTTTGACTGGGTCACCTATCTGGAACTCTGTTTCCACTGTGGCGATGTCTTTTCTTTCTTCTAGTCGGCCAATTATCCTTGCAACCTCATCCGGCCTGAGAGCCTGAGGCTCAGTTTTTCGACCAACAAATGATACAACACCATTTAGATTAGTAATAGTATCAAAAACTTTTTTAGTCATCGCAGCCTTAACCATCACATAACCAGGAAGGAAGTTTTTTGTCCTGGTTCTTTTCTTGCCATTCCTGACTTCATAAACGGTTTCTTCAGGGATCACAATTTCAGCTACATCATCCTGGATACCCAGTCTTGCGCCTTCTCTCTCTATCAACTCTTTTACTTTCTGCTCATGGCTAGTAAACGTACGGAGAGCATACCACTTGAACTCGATTTTTTCATCTTCTAAGTTCTTCTGGTTATTTATCCGATTAAAGTCTTCGTTGCTAAGAGTTATATCAGCCATAATATCCGGTGATGTTAAATTAGATGAAGTCGGCAAGCAAACCAACTAGACTTTTAAGTCCAAAATCCATAAGACCAACCAAAACTGTTATGATCACTGTAACCACCAATACAACTATTGTTGATTCCTTTAACTGATCTTTTGTAGGCCAAGAGACTTTCTTCATCTCTGCCTGAACTTCACCTACAAAGGTTTTTATGTTTCCGACCATGGGCTTATCCGCCTTTAAAATTCTAATTTGGGTTAGCACGGGTGGTAGGACTCGAACCCACAGCCAACGGTTTTGGAGACCGCTACTCTACCAATTGAGCTACACCCGTATCAATTATTTCACTGAGACCCACCAAGGCCCCCGATGGAGCTAGCGACCGGACTTGAACCGGCGACCTCTTCCTTACCAAGGAAGTGCTCTACCGACTGAGCTACGCCAGCAAAGATAGACACCAAACCTAAGCAACAGAGGAAGCACGCCTCATTCCGGCCTACTTCCTCTGTCAAAATAGCGCTTGCTGTCTTGGTCCGTTTTTTGAGCGGGAGACGAGATTCGAACTCGCGACCCTCAGCTTGGAAGGCTGATGCTCTACCAACTGAGCTACTCCCGCAAAACTCTCAATAGACTCAAAAGACTCAAAAAAGAATCATTTGATATTGAAAGTGTTGGTAATTACTTGTGGGCAGGGAAGGATTTGAACCTCCGTAGGGTTGCCCCAGCAGATTTACAGTCTGCCCCGTTTGACCGCTTCGGTACCTACCCATATATCATATTGTCACGGTTTACAAACCGCCTCCCCAAAAAGGGAAGACAAAAATAACATGCAGAAAGATAATTACAAAACACGGACACCATTATTTTACAAGTCAAAAGCTATCGGCCGAAACCATGCCATTAACGAATTTGGTGCTATCTTGGCTTATCAATGAACTAATGATTTTGATAAGAACAAATACCTTTATTCATTCTACCAAAGACTTGCAATATAAGTATGTATGGCCAATAAATCAAATATTTTTTATATATCAGTTATCTTATGGATAACTAGCTTGATATCTTGCGGAGAAAGTAACAGACAAGAAGATTTCTCTTACGATATCCAAGCAACACTGACACTTAGACAGGAAAAAAATGCTTACTTTTTAAATTCCCCTGATTCTCCTCTTACTGAAGAAGATATATCAAATAGATCTCCACTCAGTTACTTTCCTCCGGATCAGTCTTATATAGTTCGTGCCGTACTAGTACCTGCTAAAACTAAAGATACGATTGTTATGAGCACAACCAAGGATACCGTAACCAAAAAGATGAAGCTAATGGGTGCAATGACCTTTGCGCTGAAAGACAATCAGTATAAACTGAATGCATATATACCTTTGAAGTCTTTAGAGAAGAACCCAGATGGACCATACTATCTTTTTATTCCTTTTACAGATCTGACCAACGGGAAAGAAACATATGCTGGTGGAAGATATATAGATATACCTCTAGCTGAAGGGTTTGAATATTTAATAGATTTTAATGAAGCTTATAATCCATATTGCGCTTATAATAAATCATATACATGCCCGATTGTTCCGGAATCAAACCATATTTCAATCGAAGTTGAAGCTGGCGAAAAAAAGTTTGTATCAATTGACAGTGCTGATCACTCATCAAATGCATTTGAATAAGAAAATCCAAAATGCTGTTGTTTTCAGCTTAATAATTTTATTGTCAGCAAGCTGTATTGTTGTAAAAAAAGAAACGCCGGTAATTGTTGAAGTTAATCCTCCACAATTAGCACCTATTAGTACAATAGCTCTATCAGGTGAGACTTTTTTCTCACCAAACAATGATTTTGCCATACAATTACCACAAGAATGGTCTGGAAAAAATTTACCTGAAACTCCTGGTTCAATTATTGGCCTTTACTCGAACCCTGATGTAACATTGTTATTAGTGATCTCTCAAGAAAGCAAAGTAACAGAGGAAATAGATTATATTAAAGAAGCATTCCTAGAAGAAACTGCTGATAATATCTCGGCAAAACGCTCAGCAAAGAATAGCGTTGTCAGGACTTCTGAGATAGATTTGTTAGAGGTACAAGATATCGGTTTCGCTATCTATCGAATGAGTAGCAGTGGTGGGGCAATTGAATCTCGAAATGCAGTATTCATATCAAAAATTGGTCTGGTTTATAATCTTTCTCTGATACCTATCAACGATATTATGAATAAAATGCCCTCGCCTGAAGAAATTGACAGTCAGTTTTATGATGTACTATATACAGTTATTTTATGAATAAAAAAGAAATATCAGCAGACACATTGAATGTAATCGGTACGCTTGAATCATATAGTAAGAAAGGCTTAAGAAAAAAGAATGATTTGGCTTATCTTTTGGAATTCTGCGCAAGTACCTCAGACTATGACACAATGCAAGCATTACTTCTTCATGGTTCCGCACTTCGGAACCTGTCTTCCAAACTAGCTGAAGGCAATTTACCAGAGGATGCACTTAACCTGGTTCAAAATGAATTTTCTGAACAATTGCAAAAAATATCTGCAGTAATACAGACGATTGTAGATGTAAATTGGGACCAGCAACATTCTCTTCGGTTAACAGAGATTTATTTAGAGCAAACAAAAGGTAGTGTCATGAATATTCTTGATCTCTCTAGTGATCTTCATTTATTCAAGAAGATGCAAAGTGAGCACCGCCAGACTCGTAGCTCCTCTTAAATCTTTTATTGAATCTGGCTATATCAATTTCAGGATCTAGCTTAGAACCCACCAATAAGTAATCAAGTAAATGGTCAGAAAAATACGGAACTAGCATAACACCCTTGGATCCCATTCCATTGAAAATAGAAAACTGCTTCAATACAGGGTGTCTGCCGATGAATGGTCTGCGGTCAGCTACGGTAGGCCTAACACCTGACTTGTGATCAATCACGACATAATCGATTTTTGGAATCAGTAATTCAAACTTGGCCAATAAATCTTGCATACCTTTGGCCGATGGTGCTGCATCAATAAATTCCCATTCATAATTTGACCCAATTTTAAATCTACCGTCGGCCAGTGGTACTATAAATATCTCTCTGGATATTATCGCACCCAATCCCTTTATGTATTCTTTAACATCAGTATCCATAATCTCAATTGTCAGGACTTCTCCCTTTGCAGGCTTCCAGGGAAGATAATTCCAAAGAGGATTCTTCGCTGCATGCCATCCTTCGGCCAAAACTATATGAGCATCTTTGCTATAATATTCTTTATTAACATTATTGTCAAATTCTTCTCGGACGTTGAACTCATGATCCTTAAGAATATTCCGCGAAATATATTCCTGGGCTGAATTTATAAAAACTTTGGTATCGAGCCAGCCGCATCGGGCTACTCGTCCAGTTCCAACAGTATTTATAATATGCTGAAGCGGTTCCTCAGGCTCATGATAAGTGAAATCTCCAGTTTCTTCTATACTTCTCTTTTTCCAAAATCTAGCTTTATCATATTCAGAGATGGGTTTCAATATTTGAGTTTCATGTAAAAAGGAGCTATCTGTCCTAGCCTCCCATTTTCTATAGAACTCAACAAGATAGGGTATCAGTTTATCGGCCTTCCAACTAAGATTCATTCTCTTAAAAACTACTGGATTGAATATCCCTGCTGCAGCCAAGCTACTCTGGTTAGAATCTGCTCTTAATATCAATCGATAAGGTATCTGACGTTCTTCACACTGAAGTGATAATATCAAACCAGAAAGACCGCCTCCTACTATAAGTAAAGGGCGGTCTTCCGAACAAGAAATTAAATCTCGATTATTACTACCTTTATTCTCCAAGCTTACCTGAAAGATTATCTAAAAATGCTACTTCAAAATTTCCATTTGATTCCCAGAAATGAATTGTCTCGGTTATATTATTCTCAAGTCCGGATACTTCACCTCTTATTTCTATAGATGTACTACCATCCTCCTGCTCCCTTAGAATAAAGGTATATTTAATTCGGCCTGTCTCCCAAATTCCACCTCTAATGAATGGTACCTTTACACTATAATACTCAAGACTATCAACAATGCCATCAATTTTATTAGCAAAAACACAATAGTCAGACTTTATTACTCCTTTGAAATAACCTTCATCATTCATAGTCTGTTTTGAAACCACGGCCCTGCAAGAAAAATCGCCCAAAACCTCTATCACATTATTGAATACATCTTCAAAAGCATCATCATAGCTTTGCTTATATTCCTGCCTGTAATTTGCATATCGTTCAGGTAATTCATCTGCTGAATAAAGAGCATCTAGTTTAGAAATAAGATTTTCCCGGTCAGCATCCGATTGCGGTGGAAGCGCAAATGTACCAATAGCCATAGTAACTATAAGAAATGGTATAATAAGTATCTTGTTTTTCATAAGTTCCTACAATATGTATTTATTTAGTTATCGATCTTTTTGAAAAGAAGTTCCTCATTGCTTTATCAAAAGGCATATCTGTAGTTATAAGATTATAATCAATATTGTGCTTGTAACATTGATCTCTTATATCAGAAAGATATGACTCAACTGTAGCCGTATAAGCTTTTTGTATATGCTTTGGCTGAGTAGTAACAACACTACCCGTCTCCATATCGACTAATTTACCAACATCTCCAAGTTCCAACGATATCTCAGTTGTATCGAGTAAATGGAACAAAATTACTTCATTATTTCTATATCTGAAGTGCTTCAAAGCATCAGCAATATCTTCCTTATCATCAAGTAGGTCAGATATAACTATTATCAATGATCTGCGGCTGACTCTCTCAGCAAGTTCCCCCAAAGCACCAACTGTACCAGTCGAACCTGATACTTCAGTATTATCCATAGTTCGTATCAACTCAGCCAGATAAGACTGCTTAGAAGCCGGAGGCATATATGTGTCTAGTTTATCAGAGTATAAAGCAAGACCTACAGCATCCCTTTGCCTAAAAAGAAGCATCGACAATGCAGCAGTCAGATATATAGCATAGTTATACTTTGATATATTGTCCCCTGCTGAATAAGCCATCGAACGACTCCTGTCAATAGCAAAAACAGATCTTAAGTTTGTTTCTTCTTCATATCGTTTGATATAGTATTTCCCAGATCTAGCGTAAGCTCCCCAGTCAATATGGCGAATATCATCTCCTGGCCGATATTGCCTATGTTCAGAGAATTCAACAGAAAAACCATGGAATGGAGATTTATGCATACCAGTTATGTACCCTTCCACTACCATTCTTGCCTTTAGCTCCAGCCCACTCACTGAAGATATAAAGGAGGGTTCAAGGTATTTACGGTAGTCTTTTATCAATTTTGGTCCCTAATTGATATTAGCGTTAAACATTCCAATTATTCTCTCTGACAGGGATATTGGGTCAACTTCAACACCAGTCTCTGTAAGAATATCAGTACTAGATTCTCTTAGTACTTTATTGAAACGTGATTTAATTTGCTCTGTTTCGGTCGGTGTTTTTGCTTCTCCGAAAATCATATAATCTGTTATAGTGAAGTGGGCCGGCCCTAATAAGATAGATCCATGCTGAAGAAGGACATCACCATAATTTCTTTGGGCCGACCCGACGATTTTTTTTTCATTAAGTGTAAGCTCATATCGGGCACTACTAGTAAAACAAGCTTTTTCTAATCCCGAACTATAATGATCTCGAAGATTTGTAGTCTTCCTTTGGTAATCTGTCTTTATTTGTATCTGGGATAATGCTGCCCCAATTGCTTCATGCATTTTCTGATATATATACCTATTATATTTTGGCCCCGAAGTAGGAGTAACTATACAGTAGGTCAGTTCTTGAGCATGAAAAACAGCCCTACCACCTGTCGGTCTTCTAACTATGTCAATGCCTTGAGCTTCCAATTTAGCTTTATCAAATGTACTACTGTTTTGACTATGGCCCAATGATATAGCCCAGGGGGTCCAACCATAAAAACGTAGATATGTCTTTTGATTAGCTGAAACTTTCTCCCGCAGGCTTCTATCAACAGACATATTTAATTCACCATCTTGCTCAGTATACGGCAGAATAACCGTTTCATGCAATTCTACGACAGGACTAAAACTATTCTCCGAAACTTGCAACCTCCCCCCTTTAGTCTTTAGTCCTAAATGTGACTCTCTCATAATCTGTTCTTCTTTCAATATATGACATTGTCCAGTCATCATCTTTCCACTCAATAAACTTGAGCAGATCATCTTTGTGCCAGTTCCGGTAGAAGCTCTCAATTGACTTCATAGCATCAGGAAACTGTGAGAATGAATCAAAATCTATTACAGAAAGTGTTCTGAACTGGTTATCAGCTGGAACTGTCACTGGTACTATAACTTCCTGCCCATGTCTATCCTCAAAAACTGCAGAACCTAAGGGTAGGATATCAATTAATGTAGTCTTGGAATAGTTTCTAGAGACTATAAATACATATAGTGGACTGTTGATGTCTTTCTCTTCTAAATCAGAATATGTTGATGGAATAAATCCGTAATTAACCGGGAAAGGCAAATAAGGCACAAATTCTTCATTGCCATCTACCTTTTTTACTTTGAAAACAGCTGCTTCAGGATCGTACTGATAAAGTTCGGAACTTCCAGCCGGAATGGAGATTATCGCATGGTAGTTCCCACCCTCTGAAATAGGGCTCAATTCATAAAGGGTCTTGCTCTTGTTGCAAGAACACAATAACACAATAATTAGTAATAACGGCAATAGCCGAAATTCGGGTATTCTCATAGATTTGCAATTAGGAAAAAGTTATAATTACTTTTTCAGCAAACCTACGAGTTCTATATCGAAAGTCAAAGTCTTACCAGCCAGAGGAGCATTTGCATCTAGGGTTATAGTGGTATCATCCATATCAATTACTTTTACTGTCACCGGTTCACCATTAGGAGTTTGCATCTCCATATACATCCCAAGCTCTGGGTTGATATCAGGTGGTAGTTTAGTCCGTTCAACTTTGATTGCGTATTCTTCGTTGTAAGGACCATATGCCTCTTCCGGCGGTAAAACTATTGTTTTCTTCTCACCATGTTCCATACCAACTACACCTTTTTCAAACCCTGGTATCATCTGACCTGCTCCGAGCTCGAACTCTAATGGTTCTTTATCAACGGATGAATCAAACTGTTCACCGTTTTCTAATCTACCAGTATAGTGGACTTTTACCTTATCGCCTATTTGAGCGTTTGGCATTTTATATTCCATTATTGTGAATGAACACTTTTGTTAACAACAATTACTATACCAAACTATTACTAAGTATAACTCATTGAGGAATAAAAGCTTAATAATAGGTTATTCATATACTATATCGCCATAGACAATGAATTGGATTGATATTTGACCAATCAACTTAGTACTTTTGGCACAGTAAATGCAATCCCATTTATCAGTTTATTCAACAATAGGTAACTGAAATGGAAAGCCTTCTTAATGACTGTATCAAAATGGACACCGATCTGCTCATGCTTCTTGATAATAGAATCTACCGATTAGAACAAGGACTCGATAGATACTATCTGATATCAGTGAAAGGATCTTCTATGCTAAGAGCAGGTATCGAGTCTGATTCAGTATTAATTGCCGAAGCTAATGCAATTGCCAATGACGGCGATATCATTATTGCAAAATTAGCAACCGGCTGGACACTCAAACGCGTATTCTTTAAGAACGGCTATAAACTCCTAATGCCTGACTCCGATGATCATAATCCAATGATAGTCAAGGACAATGAATTTTTTGAGATAGCAGGCGTTGTAAGAGCATGCATAAGCAATGTTTAATCTTACTATTATTTCATAAATCAGAAGCCACAGGTCAAAATATTCTACTTAAGTAACAGACTATCAAGACAAGTTACTTCTGAAAGGATTACCAACTTTGATGATCAAGATGGTACTAGAAATATATCTACATATTCTCGTCTTCAGCTGCTGAGGCTGATCTGATACTCTCTATAACAGAAGTAAAACGCTCTTTCTCCTTCTCTACTTCTTCTTTCGGACCATTCAATTTAAAAGTGTACACTGCATTGGCTGTTGGGATAATAGCAGCCATTGTCATATAATCAGGCATTTCAGTGAACTCAGAGCTAGCCATATTCTCTTTCATCTTAAAAGTACCATCAGCCATGAAGATAGTAGCACCCGAATCAAAGGTATTGGTAACAACATTCTGAGCCTCAACAAAATCATTCTTCCAACGCTCCACATTGGCATTTATATCACTCATATCACCCATCGCACCTGCTTCCCCCTTTGGGAACTTAAAGACAAGTACCCGCGACTGGGCTTCTTCGCCTATTTTATATTGAGCAATTCGCATCGGATTCCCAGGTTTTTCACCCATCCACTCAGTCGGTACATCAGCAACATACTCATCCATCGCTAGCGTACCGTTATTAGTGTAGTCTTCGGTATCGTCTTCAAGCCCAAGCTGAGTAGTGATATCTTCTACATCTTCCGCTGTTTCCATTGGCTCATCTTCAGCACCGCATGAGGTAAGACCAATATTGATCAAGCCTATTACTCCTGCTAGAGCCATAGATATGAAAATTTTTCTCATAAAAGTTCCTAATAATTTGTTTAACATTTGCTGGTAAATATAAGGATCAATAGATAAATCTATTGATGATATTAGTTATGAATTAATATCCTTTTTAGTAAAGTAAAAGATTGTTGCTATAGTAATTACAAGTGTATGAGCCATCAAAACAACTACAGATTCAGCTAGCATACCCATATCAACGTTAAGATCAAATAGCAGTCTCCAAGCAATCATATGTGTAGTGAATAGATATGGCGCTATATCCTGTAGGAAACCTATACCCAGTATACCGATAATTGAGAATACAATAATGATAGCCATTGTTGAAAAAATAGGACCAATTGCATTTTCTACTATTGCTGAAAACATAAATGTTATTGAATAGACAGTCCACATAGCAATGAAAGCCATTAAAAAAGCCCAGGCAAATCTCCATGGTACATCGACTTCTGGTATAATGGTAATCTTGGTTGCAACTACGAGCATATCTCCAGTACCATGGATAAGAAGTCCGATACCAAGTGTAAGAAGAGCTAACCAAGCCACAAGTAAAAACACATAGACCAATCCCGCAATATACTTTGCAGAAGCAATCTGCGCTCTTGATGCCGGGCGCACTAAGAGCAACCTATATGTACCTGATGTAGCTTCACCAGCCAGCAGATCGCCAGCAACAAGAGTGATCAGCAGAGGGACATTCACATATAATGTTTGGAGTATGATACGAGCTACTACATATCCATTGAGCAGATCACCATTAAACTCAAATATATCTTCAAGTGAGTTAGTAATGAAGTTGATATAAGTATCACCTTCGATATACATCGCAGCATGAATAAGTGGTACCAGAACCCCAACCGCTATAAAACCAATATAGGTTCTCCATTTACTAAAGATCTTAAGTAGTTCCAGTTTTACCAGATCAAGCATTGCTAACTCCGCCTGTAACTGATAGAAAATATTCCTCAAGGGTCTTTGAGGGCTTGATTTCGAATATATCAATCTGATTCATTCTCATAAGATCAATGACATATCCTACTTCATCACGATTTATTAGTAATTTGAGCAATCCTTCTTCTAGAGAAAACTTATCTTGTTGTATTTTACTACCCGTAAGAGCCTCTATAGCTGCTGCATTATCAGAAACTCTGAATACTACTTTATGCCCTCCCTGTTCCAATAAATCCTGGACCCTGCCTTGCACTACTGTCTTACCTTTATTGATTATTGCCATAGATGTAGCAATACTCTCAACTTCGGCCAGGATATGCGAAGAGAGAAAAACTGTCTTACCTTCTTCCGAAGATAATTTCTTTATCAGCTCCCTAACTTCCTGCATACCTTGAGGGTCGAGACCATTGGTTGGCTCATCTAAAATTATTAACTCCGGATCGTGCAGCAGTGCTTGAGCTATCCCCAACCGCTGTTTCATTCCCAAAGAATAGGTTTTAACTTTCCCTTTCTCCCTTCCACTGAGCCCTACTTTATCAAGTTGACAATAGAGATTGGTCTTTGAAACATCCGCACCAGAAATCGATCCGAAGAACTTAAGGTTATGATATGCCGATAGATAATTATAGAAATCAGGTTTCTCAACCAAGGCACCAATATTTTTGAAAGGCTGCCTATCACCCCACTTCATTTTTTTGCCAAAAATACTGACACTACCTGATGTTGGTTGTATAAGTGATAGAATTATTCTGATGGTTGTACTTTTACCAGCTCCATTGGGACCAAGAAAACCATAGACTTCACCTTTTTCAACGGAGAGAGAGAGTTTATCAACTGCAGTAGTATTTTTGAACTTTTTAACAAGTCCATCGATTTCCAGAACGGCCATCTAAGGTATTCCTATTTGATTTTGTGACTAGCTTTGGATGGATTAAGTTAATTTTGCAGACCGCGGTAGCGAACATCTGAAATGACGTAATTGAAAAATTGTATTGCCCTTTTCTTAGAAATCCAATAGCAATTATGTTAATTACTAACTGGAGAAAAATCCTGGTAATGCGGTTTTCTCACATATTTGGAAATTAATCTATGAATCTTGTAGCAATAGTCGGAAGACCCAATGTAGGTAAATCAACTCTTTTTAACCGCCTGGTGGGTAATCGTGATGCAATCGTAGAGGATGTACCGGGTGTAACTCGAGATAGGATTTATGGTAAATCAGATTGGAATGGAATTCATTTCGATGTAGTAGATACCGGTGGTTTTATACCCGGCAGCGAAACTACTATGGAAAAAGCAATTCGTGAACAGGCAACCCTTGCTATTGAAGAAGCTGATTCCATAATTTTTGTCGTTGACTCCCGAGACGGCGTAACTAAATTCGATGCAGATATAGCTCAAATATTGCGGCAGACTAAAAAACCCATTGTACTTGTTGTCAATAAATCCGACAATGCAAAGCAGGATACTTATGCATATGAGTTTTATTCGCTAGGCTTGGGTGAACCTTTTGCAATTTCAGCAATGAATGGACGCAGTACTGGTGAAATGATGGATAAGCTGGTAGAAGGGCTCAAGCCTGATAGCGAGCAAGAGGAAGATAGCCGACTGAAACTAGCTGTAGTTGGCAGACCCAATGCCGGCAAATCTTCACTGATAAATTCATTTCTTGGATATGACAGACTTATTGTAACTGATGTAGCAGGGACTACCCGTGATGCAATCGATACTGTTGTAAAATATGAAGGAGAAGAACTAGTATTAATTGATACAGCCGGACTAAGAAAGCGTAGCCAGGTAAAAGAAAATATCGAATTGTTTAGTGTCCTGAGAACTCAGCGAGCTATTGAACGATGCGATATTGGTATTGTAATGGTGGACTCCACGCGCGGTATTGAAGACCAGGATAAGAAGATTATTAACCAGCTAGAAGAAGCTCGTAAAGGAATAATAATTGTCTATAATAAATGGGATATTGTAGATAAGGATGAAAAAACAGCCGAAGAACTTCGCAAGAAATTTGCTGAAGACATGCGCACAGTAAGCTATGCTCCGGTTTTATTTGCTTCTGCCCTCACAAAACAGCGCATTCATAAGATATTAGAAACTGCTAAGATGGTCTCTGCCAATCGCAAGAAAAGAATAAAAACGCATGAATTAAATGAAAAAATACTTCCGATTGTTGAGATGACGCCACCACCTGCTACGCGCGGCCGAGATATGAGAATAAATTTTGTAACTCAGGTTGGTATAGAACCGCCTGTATTTGCGCTATTTCTGAATTATCCAAGCGACTTAGCCGAAAATTACAAGCGGTTCCTTGAAAACAAAATTCGAGATCTATTTGGATTTGAAGGTACTCCTATCTCACTTATTTTTCGTCGTAAGAATACGAAATGGGAAGACAGAGCACAGAACTAATCTAATTTTGATCTACTATTTCTCATTATAAAGGTGGATATCTCTTTGAGGGAACGGTATAGAAATACCTTCAGCATCAAAAGCTTTTTTAACTTTTTCGTGCATATCGAAATTCACAGCCCAGTAGTCCGGAGATTTAACCCAACCTCGCCATGTGAAATTAACACTAGAATCTGCGAGTTGCGATACTGAAATCATATTTGGGCGGTCACTTATTACTCTTGGGTCCTCATCCATTATTTTTTGTAACACCGACTTAGCTTTATCTATATCATCTCCATAGCCAATTCCAAAGCTAAGATCAAGCCTACGCTCTGGCTCCTCGGAATAATTAGTGATATTACCATTGGCTAGTGGCCCATTTGGCATATATATTATCTTAGCATCGCCGGTTTTAAGTTTTGTATTCAACATATTAACTTCTAGTACTGAGCCTGATACTCCCTGAGCTTCGATCCAGTCTCCTATTGAAAATGGTTTCAATATCATTAATAGGAAGCCACCAGCCAGATTTGAAAGTGACCCCTGCAGTGCCAGACCGACAGCCAAACCAGCAGCACCAAGCAAGGCTATGATCGAGGCAGTGGAAACACCCAATATACCCGCAGCCATAACGAACAGGATGAGAAACAATGCGACTTTAATTAGCTTCAGCAGAAAAGTCTTTTTAGTAGAATCAAGATCATGAGACGATAGCTTTCTATCAACTATTTTCATGATCGCCATGATTATAAAACGCCCAACTATCAAGAGTAGGACAGCTCCAATCAGATCTAGAGCTAACTCAGTTATGAACTTGGATATCCCATTAACATTGGGATTTTGCATTATTTCATCCATGTTTATCCTTCCTATTATTTATTAAGGGTGTATATCAACGTTGCGCAAATTAAATTTTATCAGAGAATGACAACTAAGTAGTTAAGAGAAAAATACCAACAGACGGACATAATTAAGCAAAAGTAATCCCCTTAAGTATTAAGCTAGGCTAAGAAGCATTATATTGCGCGCGAATACCATACAAATTCCTGGAGTAAGAAATGGCTGAAAAAATTACGATGCAGAATGGAGTGCTTAAGGTACCTGACAACCCAATTATACCCTTTATTGAAGGGGATGGGACCGGACCTGATATCTGGAATGCAGCTGTCAGAGTTATAGATGCGGGAGTGGAAAATGCATACTCAGGAAACAAGAGAATTGAGTGGAAAGAGGTTTATGCTGGTGAGAAATCATTCAACCGTAATGGTCAATGGCTGCCAACCGAAACTCTTGATGCTATTCGTGAGCATCTTGTAGCTATCAAAGGCCCTCTGACAACTCCGGTAGGTGGTGGAATAAGATCACTTAACGTAGCTTTAAGACAAGAGCTTGATCTTTATGCTTGTGTCAGGCCTGTTAAATGGTATGAAGGAGTACCTAGCCCTGTAAAACATCCTGATAGAACAGACATGGTAATATTTCGAGAAAATTCTGAAGATATTTATGCTGGTATAGAATGGATGAACGGAACTGAAGAAAATAAAAAGGTTATCTCATTCCTGAGGGATGAAATGGCTATTAATAAAATTAGATTTCCAGAGACTACTTCGATTGGTATCAAACCAATTTCTCGCGAAGGCACAGAACGCATTACTATTGCTGCAATAGAATATGCTCTTCTACATAAGAAACCATCGGTAACAATTGTCCACAAGGGCAATATTATGAAATATACAGAGGGTGGCTTTAAAAAGTGGGCATATGAGTTAGCTGAATCTAAATATGGTGATAGAGTTTTTACATGGGCTCAATATGACAGAATAAAAAGTGAACAAGGCAAAGAAGTAGCTGATAATCTACAGGCGGAGGCACTGGCAAGTGGCAAACTATTAATAAAGGACTCAATAGCTGATGCATTCCTGCAGCAAATACTTCTCCGGCCGGAAGATTATTCTGTAATTGTTACGATGAATCTAAATGGTGACTATATCTCCGATGCGCTAGCTGCAATAGTGGGTGGTATAGGGATTGCACCTGGAGCCAATATTAATTATGTTACCGGGCATGCTATTTTTGAAGCAACTCACGGAACTGCTCCTAAATATGCGGGATTAGACAAAGTCAACCCTGGTTCGGTAATACTTTCGGGGGTCTTAATGCTAGAACATATTGGCTGGCAGAAAGCGGCTGATATGATTGTACAAGCATTAGGCAAAACTATTACTCAGAAGAAAGTAACTTACGATTTTGCCAGACTCATGCAAAACCCTATAGAATTAAAAACAAGTGAATTTGCCAATGCTTTGATATCTAATCTTTAGAAGTAGAGTCTCTAGAATTATTAATGTATTCAATAGCTTTTTTAGTTCTACCTTCGACATGAGATATAGCATTCTTTGCATCGGTTAGTCTGCACCCGGTGAAATAAATAATTAGAGCAGACTTCACGTGATATTCTGCTTTTTCAAGGAGTTGCTGGGCATCCTCATAGCTGAGCCCGGTTAACTCCATTATTGTCTTCTTTGATCTTTCTACTAGTTTAGTATTTGTCGGCTGCAGATCCACCATAACATTGCCTAATGTTTTCCCTAGTTGTATCATGGCCGTGGTAGTAATCATATTCATGATCATTTTCTGTGCTGTACCAGACTTCATCCTAGTCGAACCAGTGACGACTTCAGGACCCACTACACAATCGATGATAATATCAGGGTCGGCTCCATTACTTAATGCTTGCTGTTCAGGGACTGTACATATCAAACTTGTGAAACAACCGATGCTTTTCGCATATTTAATGCTTGAAACAACATATGGCGTTCGGCCCGAAGCCGCCAGACCAATGAGAACATCTCCTTCAACAAGATTCAGCTGTGATAAATCCTGCTCAGAAGCAATATGGGAATCTTCTGCGCCCTCTTGTGCTACAAACATGGCTTCTTTGCCACCAGCAATAAGCCCTATTATTTGTTGGGGATCTGTTCCAAAAGTAGGAGGACACTCAGCTGCATCTAGTACTCCAAGCCTACCGCTGGTACCAGCGCCAATATAAATGAGTCTGTAGCCACCCTTAAGAGCTTGATATACTTTGTCAGTTACTCTGGCTATCTTGGGAATCACTGTGTGTACAGCATCAGAAACCTTAGCATCTTCGCTATTAATCAGCTTTAGAATTTCATTAGACGGAAGCTCATCTATTCTTTCACTCAAAGGATTCCGATTTTCCGTGCTGAGCCTACTGATAGCTTCGAATACAGATTTTGACACACGAACTCCCCTACTACTACCTTATTCGTATTTATTCTGAAACCGGTGAACTATCACCTGTAGCTTTTTTTAATACAAGATAACCGGCAACTCCTGCAATGAATGAAGCAGCAAGAATTCCAATCTTGGCATTCATCAGCATTTCCTGCCCATGAGTAGTGGTTGTATCAAATGCTAAACCCGCAACAAACATGGCCATGGTAAACCCAATACCACATAATATAGACACAGCCAGAAGCTGAGACCAATTAGAACCTGCCGGTAGGTTTGCCAGCTTGAATTTCACTGCCAACCATGAGAACAAAGAAACACCAATTATTTTTCCAAACAATAATCCCAGCATTACACCAAGCGTCACACCAGCTGTAAAATTATGTAGACTAAAGCCTCCCAAATTCACTCCAGCATTTGCTAAAGCGAAAACAGGAAGTATGACAAATGCAACTGGATAATCAAGGCCATGCTCTATTCTTTTGAGCGGAGACACAACTCGATTAATACCATACTCTATAGTCTGTAATACATCCGATTGATCGTCAGCTAATCTGTCATCATGGCTTCGATCCATATGTGTTGTAAACATTTTCCAAAGCTGATTGGTTTTGCTCCAGAAAGCTTGCTTCTTTATCAAGGGTGTAGTTGGGATAGCGAATGCTCCGAGTACCCCAGCAATAGTAGCATGCACCCCGGACATAAGGAAGCAATACCAGACACCGACTCCGAATAATAAATAGAATGGTGAATGAATAACATGCAGTCTATTACCAAAAAACATAATACCGAGGAAACCAAAACCGCCCATTAGCCATATCAGGCTAAGATGGTCGGTATAAAATATCGCTATTACTAAAACAGCCATCAAGTCATCAACAATTGCTAATGCTGCTAAAAATACTTTTATACTTGTCGGTACTCTGGAACCTACCAACATCAGTACACCAAGTGCAAATGCGATATCAGTGGCCATTGGTATTGCCCAACCTCTGATATCAGGAGTACCATTATTAATGATATAATAGATCAGTGCAGGAAATAAAACACCACCTACAGCCCCCAATATCGGTAGCATCGAATTCTTAATTGAAGAAAGTTCACCTACAAGAACTTCTCTTTTTATTTCAAGCCCGACAAAAAAGAAAAACACAACCATTATTGCATCATTGATAAAGGTGTGCAAAGTAAACGGACCATGATATTTCTCGAATTCACCGAATAGACTATATCCACCTATCTCCAGCTTCAGAGGGCTATCCCAGACTGCATGATATGAATGGAAATCTATATTTGCCCAAAGCATAGCCACTATGGTAGCTATTATGAGCATAATTCCACCAGTGGTGGAATGAGAAAAAAAAGTTTGGAAACCTCGGATAACTCTGTTTTTAGCTAAATAGTCGTTGGGAATAGATCCTGCCATTAACTTCTCTTATTATTTTGAATAAGAAGTGGTGCTTGTACCCACATCTTAGAATTTGTTAATTTAATAATGTTGGTTAACCAAAAACAATACCAATCTCATTAGCTGCTTTTCCGAAGCAAATACTTACTAAGATACATAAAAGTAATCCTTGCATGAAATCTAAACCTACAACCAATGAATTGATATCGATTTTTGATCATATAGGTGGGATAATTGTCAAATCTGATTACACCGGAAAGCTCTTGTGGGTAAGTGATTCGTTTGATATAATCTTTGGACAGAGTGTTTCCATCAATGATGGTAATATTCTGGGTATGTTTTCACTGATGAGGGATCAGAATGATAAACCTTTTGATTTTGAGAATATACAGTCACTTCCTAAGAACCCTTTTATTGCTAAAATAAATGCTGAAGAAAAAGAATTATGGTATCAAGCAAATATTATCTCGGAAGGAACAGAGAACGATACTAGAATTACTATTTATCTACAAGACAATACTGATTCTTTGTCTCATCAGAAAAACTTAACTCAAGAACTTGCGAAAAAAGAAGCCCGACTTTCACTTTTCGAACGCACTCAGGCTTTGGGCAACGTTGGTTCGTGGGAACTTGATCTAGCTACCCAAGAAATGAATCTTTCAGAAAATCTGAGGAAAATTTATAGTATCCCAGAAGATATTGAAGTTACATCGGACCTATTACGAAGTATGTATACCGATGAAGGTAAAATAATGGCTGACAAAGCTTTTTATCATGCATTGGAGACTGGTGAGCCTTGGGATATAACGGTCAAAAACTATGATTATAATGGTAATATCATTTGGCTCAGGGGTAAAGGTGGCTTAAAAATTATCGATAACAAGCCGACTAAGATACTGGGTTTCGTGGAAGATGTTACTAATCAGCTTAACTCTGAAAGGAGCTTCAGGTCACTCTTTGATAGCAGCCCGATACCTATATTCACATATTCATTGAAAGGGACTGGTATTGATCAAGTAAACAAAATGGCATTAAGCTTTTTTGAATGTGATACTCCTGAAGAGTTACGCGGTAAAAATCTGATGGAGATTTCGGCCAGAAACCAAAATGGGGCTAATGCACTGGCACTCGCTAAGAAATTTAAATCTGAAAGTAATAAAGACGAAATATTTAAAACTGAATGGGCTTTTAGAACAGTTAAAGGGACTTTAAAAGAAGCTGAAGTATCTGTTATCAGAGTGAGATTTAAAGGGCAGGATACTATATTAGTTTCGCTACTTGATCTTTCCGAAATCAATAAAAGACAACAAGCTCTTATAGATATTCAGGGGAACTACCTTCGTGCTCAAGAGATAGCTCAGATTGGGAATTGGATCGATAATCAGGATAATGACACTGAAGAGTTTTCACCAGTAGCAATTAATATTCTTGGCCTAAATGGAATTGCTCAACCAAAGCTTAGCGACTTCTTAGAAATCATAGACAAGAAAAACAGTGATGCAATATCTAGCGGACTGACTGAACTGAAAAGTGCCGGAGGTACTTTCAGATATACAGTAAAGTTAAGTCATGATGGGACACCACCATATTCAAAAGTAATTGACTTCACTTTTATTAAGGAAACCCAAGGGCTAAGCGATAGGATTCTGGCAACGGTCCATGATGTGACAGAAACTGAAAATGCCAAGGCCAAAGTTGAAGAGTCAATCAAATTTACAAATGCAATAAATGAAGCGACTCCTAATATCCTATATGTATTTAGCCTAGAAAGCTATTCAAATATTTATAGCAACAAACATATCGGCGAGATCATTGGCTATTCTGTTGAAGAGATTCAATCAATGGGTAGCAATTTCCTTCCACTACTAATGCATCCTGATGATTCAGACAGTATTAATCAACACTTCTCTGAAATCATGAAAATGCGCGATGGAGAAATAAGAACAATTGAATATAGACTGAAGAGTAAAGCAGGTAAATGGATCTGGCTAATTTCTCGGGAGGTAGTTTTCAAAAGAAATAATCAAGGTATTCCGATTCAGACTCTTGGAGTAGCATATGATATCACACGTAGAAAAAATGCTGAATTAAAGGTTAAAAATCAAAACTTTCAGATTGAATCTATTCTACAAAGTTCGCGAACTAGTATCTGTAGTCTTGATAGAGAACAAAAAATCGTATTTAATAATAGACTTTTTGCAGAGTTTATTACTTATATCAACGGTGACGAGATTGATCACAATAATCTGAAGACTTCAGAAACAAAACTAATTGGCCTGCATCTAAAGGAAGTAATAAGAAAAAAGAATAACTATGAACAATTCTCTAGTTCTATCAACCAGAGTATCTTAATTGGAGAAGTACAGTTTCAGGAGAAAATCTATATTAACGGTGAAAGACATTTTTTCCTTATCAAAATAAATCCAATCTTTATTACAGATAATGACATCGCCGGAACTGAACGAGAAGCTAAGCCACAATTGGAAGGCTTCTCTATATTTATTAACGACATATCCGAACTAGTTCGCAACCAAGAAGCTCTTGAAAAGGCCAGAGAAGAGGCAGTTGCGGCTAATAAAGCCAAGTCAATCTTCTTAGCCAATATGAGTCATGAAATCAGAACCCCTATGAATGCCATTCTAGGTTTTGCTGAACTGATGAAGAACGAAACGGAAAAACCGGAAATTGCGAATTATGCGTCTACCATAATCGGTTCAGGTAGAGCTCTTCTAAATATAATTAATGATATATTAGACCTTTCTAAGATAGAAGCGGGCAAAATAGAGCTTAATCCGCAGTTTAGTTCTGTAGATCCTGTTTTCAATGAAATTGTTACTCTACACTCTTATCGTGCTGAAAAGAAAGGTATTAATCTTCTACTAGAAAATAATGTTGACAGTAAGTATCTTTATTTCATCGATACTGTAAAGCTAAGTCAGATCCTCAATAATCTTATCAGTAACGCTATAAAATTTACCGATAGAGGTAAAGTGACTGTATCATGCTCTGCTGAATTTTTAGAACAGGATAAGAAAAAGGGTTTGTCTACCCTCTTAATTAGAGTTAGCGATACTGGTATTGGCATTCCTAAAGATCAGCAATCCAGAATATTTCAACCCTTTATTCAGCAAGACGAGCAAGATGCTAAAAAGTATGGTGGCACAGGCCTGGGACTATCCATTATTAGTAATCTGGTTAAGATAATGGGAGGTACGCTAAGTCTTGAGAGTGAACAAAATGTGGGTAGTCATTTCAGTATCCAGATCCCTGATATCAAAACAAAACTCAATGATCAGGTAACTGATACCGCAAAACCTGTAAATGCAAATAGCAAAGGGAAAGTGATCCTATCTGTTGATGATTCTGAAATGAATCAAAGAGTTATAAAAGGAATCTTAAAACGTACTCAGCATGAAATACTTTTTGCTATGAATGCTGAAGAAGCACTAAATATATTTGATCTGGAGAATCCTGACTTAATAATTATGGATATCCAGATGCCGGATATGGATGGAATACAACTAACCCAAAAATTAAGAGAGATAAATAAAGGCCGAGAGATTCCAATTATAGCTGCTACGGGTTATGCATTTGATGATGATGATGATGAAAAAAATCTATTTCATGATGTAGTATTCAAGCCAATTAATTCCAAAACATTGTTAGGAATGATTGATAAGTATCTTCTACAAGCTGAAGAAAAGCGTTTACAAACTGATAATAAGAAACAAACAACGTTAGTAGATAGTGAAACAGAATATCATGTATCTGAAGAGGAATGGAAAAGGTTTGGATCTTCGATAAATCGACTGGCAATCACTATGGAACTAGACTCCATAGATAATCTGGCTAAGCAAATGCTTGAATTTTATAAGCAGCAAACTACAACATCTGAAAAAGAAGAAGAACGAATAAATTATTTCATTGACGGAATTGAGAAACTAGGTAAGGCAATTTCGGATTTTGATATTGATAGTATAATGAGCACTATGAATAAATTAAAGGATAAATTCAACAACTATAATGAATACTAATAAACTACTAAGAATACAGCAGGAATTAAAAAAACAAAGCATCGACGGGTGGCTCTTCTATGATTTTCATGGTCGAGATAGTATAGGAGCAAGAGTATTACAGCTTGATACCAAACACCTGGCTTCAAGAAGATGGTTTTACTGGATACCTGCAGATGGAGAACCTATAAAGCTTGTTCATAAGATAGAACCCAGACAACTTGATTCTCTCCCCGGATCAAAAAAAATCGAATATTTACATTGGAAGAGTCTTCGCGAGGCTGTTGGCAATATAGTAGGTAGTAGTAAAACTGTAGCCATGCAGTACTCTCCTATGAATAATATCCCTTATGTTTCCATAGTAGATCATGGTACTGTAGAGTTAGTTGAGTCTTTCGGACCTGAAGTTGTAACTAGCGCCGATCTTGTAAGTATTTTTGAATCATATATCTCATCTGAAGAAAAAAAATCACATGCCGAGGCTTCAAGAAGGATGCACAATGTTCTTGATGCAACCTATGAACATATTGCCGACAGAATAAAGTCTGGCGATAATCCTGATGAATTTGAGATTCAGAAATTTATGCATAAGCGTTTTGACGAATCAGGCCTGTTCTACGATCATGGCCCTATAGTCGCGGTAAATGAGAATGCTGCTGATCCTCACTACGACCCTAGTGCTTCTTCAGCTCCTAAAGTTATGAAGCGTGGAGATTTACTTCTTATTGATATGTTTGCTCGTCTGGATCAAGAAGGAGCAATTTGGTATGATGTAACCTGGATGGCATATATTGGTAAAGAAGTTCCCAATCGTGTTCAAGAGCTTTGGGAAATATGTCGTGATGCTCGTGATGCAGGATTTACACTTGTTAAGGAGCGTTTTGCAGCTGACAAGAGTATTGAAGGATGGGAAGTAGATGAAGCTACTCGCAAGGTTATTTCTGATAAAGGGCTTGGAGACTTTTTCGTACACCGTACCGGACATAATATCAGTACAGAATTACATGGTAATGGAACTCATATGGATAACCTTGAGACAAAAGATACTCGTAAAATAATCAAAGGGTCATGTTTTTCAATTGAACCTGGTATCTATATAGCAAATGAAGCCTTGGGATATCGTACTGAAATTGATGTATTTGTTAATGATGACGGATCTGTTGAATTATGCGGTCCGATTCAGGAGGATTTAATCCTAATTGATGTATGATCTATAAAGGAAATACTATCAATTAATATTTGGAATGATAGGTTACAAAAAGAAAGAGGCATCTGATATCAGATGCCTCTTTCTTTTATAGTGAACTATAATTATTATGATGGCTACTTAAAATAAAACTGTTGAGGCATTGCGTAAAGTGCTTTTTCAGTCGCACCTATCTCTAATAGCTTATATGTGTACAACAATTCTTTTCTTGCTTCAAGCGGTAATACATTCCATTCTTTAATAAATGACTCAGGGGTCATACCCAGCATATCAGCCATAGCAGTTTTAATATTGGTCTTAGTTTCATCATCTTTCTTATTGAATATATCTTCAAGGAACTCCTCAAAACTATCTCGTGTCTTTGGAAACTTCCTGATTCTTACAGACTTACCTTCTTCTACACCTATAGCTGTTTTGGCATAATCGATAGTCTCGTCTAATCCGCCAAGCATATCTACCAGACCTCTTTCTTTAGCATCAACACCAGTCCATACCCTACCTTTGGCAAGTTTACGCAGTTCCTCCACTTCCATTCCTCTACTCTCAGCAGCTCTGGTAATAAATCTAGTATAGATGTTTCGCGAAAGCTCTTCAAGCTGATCTTTATCCTTCTCAGACAGCTCCATTAGCGGACTCAAAAAATTAGCTGAAGGAGATGTACTAATAGTATCAAATGTTAGGCTCAACTTATCCATTGTACCTGAGAAATTAGGTATTGCCAAAATAACACCTATGGATCCTGTCACTGTCTCCGGATGCGCAAAAATGGTATCACAGGCCATCGACATATAGTAGCCACCAGATGCTGCTACATCACTCATCGATGCATAAACCGGCTTCACCATACGCGTTTTTTGAATTTCTTCCCAAATTTCATCACTGGCAATCACTGAACCACCCGGGCTATCAATACGAAGTACAATAGCTTTTATCTTATCATTCTGACGGGCTTCTTTAAGATATTTCACATATGAACCCGACTTAATAGCATATCCATCACTACCAAATGGGCTTTTATCCTGAAAACCACTTGAGATAGGACCTGTACCATAAATAACGGCTATCTCAGTATCATCGGCAAAATCTACATCACTATAATCAGCTTTATTCCATTTTAAATAATTGCTGACAGAAATCAGGTTAAGTTCTTCTTCCTCTTCATATTCACCATCATTTTCTTCTCTAATCTTTCTTATATCGTATCCACTCCTAAATGTTTGTAGATTGCTATAATCCACATCCTCGCCGGCAGCTTCACGAGCCATAGCATTTCTTAGGGCGGACTCGGTCATAAATCCGTCAATATAGCCGGCAGCCAGAATTGAATCCGCTGTATAGAGTCCTTTAGCCATATCAGCCTTAATCTTCTCAACAGGTATATCACGGTATCTGGAGATTGTAGTGGCTAAGGAGTCATATCTTTGAGTAATAAGTATTTCTAACTGTTCCCTTGCCTCTGAACTAAACCCATCTCTGACATAAGCCTCACCGGCAGACTTGTACTCTTCAAATTGCTGCACATGATATTTAACACCTATCTTCTCAAAGAAACCCCGAAGGAAAATACTAGAGATACTTATTCCATTCATCTCTAGCAAACCTTCTGTCGGCATAAATATTTTATCAGCCGGCAGGGCCATCATATAAGACATTTCATTGCCTGTTTCAAGAAAGGCATAAACAAATTTACCTGACTCTTTGAATGTTTCTATTGCCTCATGTATTGCCTTAGACTTGGTCATGCCAGTATAAGCTTTAGGCTTCAGATAGAGTCCTTTGATATCATCATCTTCAGCTGCTTGTTCCAAGGCAGAAACAATCTTGGATAGTGATGTAGCATTTTGATCGCCAAATATATCCGCAAACGGATTGTCTTCGGAATATTCTTGAACACCACCACTTAGAGTCAGATAAAGAACTGAATTGTTCTCTACTTCTCCTTTTTCTTCTACCATCAAAGATTCAGTAAACGATGTAAAAAGCATCGCAACAAAAAGGAACAAGAGCCCTAACACCCCAACTACAATCAAAAGAGGTATCCACCAGCGGGTCTTCTTAGGCTGGTATGATGCACCTCCATATTGAGGTCTGTAGCCCGGAGGGGGTGGAGGAGGCATCGGTGGCCTACCGGCAGTCGGTGGGGGTGGAGGTGGAGGTGTTTGACCAGTCTGATGTCCCATTCCGGGGTTATCAGTCTGATTAGGATCTTGGGGGAATTGCTCTGCCATAATTTTCTTCTGGATTTAATTTGGTAGAATTGGCTTTTTTCGTTGCTCGACGAAATTGATAACGATTCTGGAACAAGCCTGTTACGACGAGACAGCATAACAGTGGACTACTGAATCATTTTTTACCCCAAAAGAGCAATTATAGCTAGTCCTACACCTACCCTGTCTGGCTAAGAGCGAAGTATTCCAAATAGTCAAGAAAATTGTAATTAGATTGATAAACTAAAGTTGGTATAAGTAAAAGTACTATTAACACCATCAGTCCTATCACATAGACATTTGGTAATGCCTTATCAAATACTACCGCAGTAGAATTAAGTATTCTTAAGAATATCCAGAGAGCTAACACTAGCCCAAGGATAGAAATAGCTATCACGGCAGCCTCCCCGATGGTTAACAAACGAGGAAGTATCATTGATATGGGTAACATTATCAGGAAGGGAATAGCTGCCCAAATAGTTATAGTCAATGTATCACTAAAAAGAATACGGTTACGAGAAAATATACTGAAGAACTTTAGAAAGAAGGAAATCAGAAACATCAAAAGAAAAAATAGAGATGTAAAGAAAACAAACATCAGTAGAGGTTGCCAACTGATACGAAACAAGAAATCCAGAGCTGAATCCAAAGGTATAAACAGCATCAAAACTGTTTGTAGAGTCTCGGTAGTCTTATAATTATAGATTATTGCCGAAATAAAAAGTGCCATAGAAGATGCTACAACAAAACCAATAATAAATGTCCTGGCGGTAGACATTATCCGCTGATCTCTAATATCAGAATAGAAATTATAAGGTCGTATCAGCGAACGAGTAAAATACTCTCGAAATTTTCGATATCGGTTAAGCATTAAAAGAACAATTAATACAAGTACTATTGAGATTATAGTAAAAATAACAGGAGCATCGGATTTAGGTTCACCAGCTGAAATAAGCGGTTGTTTTTCGTCATTATAAAAAGCTTTCATAACTCTGTAAGCTATTTTCTCTTGCCCTTCATCACTTATCAGACCCGCTGTAGCCAAATAAAGATCTTCTTTATTCACTGTAAGTAAAGGATTCTCCAACCTATAATCCCGATAGTAATCGACAATTGATCCCATTCCGGAAAAACGGTTAATAATAGAATAAATATTCTTCAGATAGTGTCCCTGATACTCCTCACTCTGGGGATCTTCCCAGCCATAGAGGTATTGAGTCTGAACAGCTACACCATAGCGAATTAACAGAGGTAGATTATATTTATCGTTAGCAGCAGTGACTGTAGCAGCTACTTTCTCAAAATTACGTTCTGAAGCAGGTATTCGCATTGTCAGAAAATCAATACCTTCGGGGATATATGAATGTCCACTTGTAGTTACATACAAAAGCTTATCTGTCAGGCTCGATAGTCTTTGGTGCAATAATCCACTGAAAGATATACCCTCAGAATCTGTAGAAATATTGCCATGTAAACCCCAAGCCAAAAGAGATACCCGGTTCTCTAATCCATCAACAAGCCGCTCTGCTATATTAAGAGTTCTGACGCGGAAATTATCTTCTTCAATCATCCCACTGGGTACTGCATCAACAGGAAGGTCAACCATCATAAAAAGACCATATCTATCGCAGAGATAAGCTAAGTAAGGATGAGGTATAGTCTTATTAAGCAAGATCAGATTTGCACCCAGAGATTTAATCCTGTTAACATCCTCTTCAAGCAGCTCAGGCACCATTATACTATCTTTAGGAAAAGGCGGAGTATAATTAACTCCCTTTGGCAGAAATGGTACTCCGTTTAGCACAAAACCTTTTTCCGAAATACTAATATCTCTGAAACCTATATTCTCAGAGATCTCATCAATTGGTTCAGCATCTGCTGACACTCTTAGTGCAAGCTTCAAGGTATAAAGCTCAGGTTTTCGAGGATCCCATAGATGTGGATTCAGTACTTCGATTCCAATTTTCTTGCGAATTGTTCTATCAGGGTCGATGGTAATTTCCATGCCTTGCATTCCCCCTACTTCTCGGCCTTCCATATCATACAATGTAGCAGACAATACTACTGTAGTAGCCGCATGGGTTGGCTTGGGATAAGGCAGCGAATCAGATTGATCAGATGACAGAGTATCAGGTATACTCGCACGAGTTGATTCGCTTATGTTGAGATCAGTTAGATAATCACCCTCTTTGGAGCTAATACTAACGTCAAGATCTAATTTTGCTGATGAATAATTGTTGGCAAGAGTTGTTCGATAATTAAACTCGTTAATCCAGATTTTGGGCCTACCAACAAGAAATATATTGCGGTTAATACCAGTTAATATTTCCGGGGCATATATATTACTGCCAAGTGCTAAGCGTGTTTGGTTTGATGGCGGATATACTTTGAATCGAAATGTATTTACAGGCCTGTCCAGAAATTTTTCTGGTATATTGACACTGAACTTACCTCCGCCCCCAAAAAACTTTTCAATAAAATTACCATTAACTGATATCTCGACTTCCTCGGTGAGCCCCAGAAATTCCAGGGCCCAAATATACTTGCGAGCAGCAGATTCCTTTAGCTTAATAGTTTTTTCGAAATATATCGGTTCATCAACATCCTGAGAAAATGGTACATTGACAGACTGCCACCTTTCTCCATCAAGTGAATGCTCCCAACCCTGCCCCATGTCAATTACCAGCCGTGTCTCTGAAGAATAGAGCGCCTTTTTTTGCATTGCCGAATATTTACCCAAAATAGGGTAATAGAATGTAGCGACAAATAATAAAACGGCTGAACAACGGAACAGAATAAGTGACATATGTCAGAATATAGTATGGTACGACAAAAAAGTGTTCCAGAGACACTCAGAACGAACCTACAAAATATCTATTCTCGCCTAATTAAGCAATCCAATGGATTGATTATTAATTGCTCAATAATTCATGACTCCATGTTACTTTTGCACCACTACCCTTAACAACAGCCGAAGCTCCGCAATACTTATCCATTGATAGCTCAATAGCCCTCACAAAATCTTTCTCCGTGGCATCCGGGCTTTCCAATATATACTTAATGTCAATTTCTGAAAATATTCTTGGATGTTCATCTCGTCTCTTGCCATTAATCTCTATCTTAAAGTTAGAAATTGTTTTTCTCTTTTTGGTCATTACAAGTACAATGTCAATACCTGTGCAGCCAGCTACAGCCTGTAACATCACCTCCATAGGTGTGGCGGCAGAGTCTTCCGCTCCTTCTGAGTTACTATCAAACATTGTAATATGCCCTCTGTGGTTATCAGCGGCAAACTTCATTCCACCCTTATACTCTATAGTACCCTGCATCTTTTCTCCGATTTAATAGATTTGTGAATTATAATAGATTATGACGTTTATAAATACTAATGATTACATCAATTTCTTCATCAAAATTTAGGCTAATTAATTTTTGACTCTATTGCAACTGAATTATATTATCAGTTGTTGGTATGTATAAAAAACATTACCGTAGAAACACAAAATGAGACTTTTCTTTTTCATCATCTACTTATTATCATCTGCATTACTTGTGCAGCTTCAGAGTAAAGAATACTCGAATCTTACATTGGGCAGTTATTTTTATCTTAATGGTAGTGAGTGTAAGAAAACATTTGGTGATCTTAGATTCACTAATATTCTCGAGCCAATCCACGCTCTATCAGATGAGGAAGGTAAATTGCTTTTCTTTTTTGATGGCAAAAAAATTACTAACTCAAATGGTGTATTATACGGTGAAATCGCTACTGAGCAGATTGGATTTACTGACAATTCAGATGATGTCATTTTTTTACCTGACTTTCATGAAGCAGAAAAATACCATTTAATAACTACCATAAAATATGACGACCAAGACAATAATACTCTGAGTATTCATACACTGAATGCCCAAGATATTAACCTAACCTCCAGAATTGGGAAAAGTATTCCGGGTAATTTCAAGGCAATAGGAACTCATAGAGATTGGAAAGACTCGGTCTATGTAATTGCTTTGTATGAAGGAGAATCTTCTACTGTTAGGATATATACAATGGATATTTGGGGACAGTCTTTGCAATGGTCTGAAAAAGATCGTTTTTCTGTTGAATCATCAGGCTTACTGGCAGATGATAATCACCAGATCAATTTCTCTAAAGATGGCTCTCGACTACTATTCAAATCCATGGGATATGATAAGATATATATAGCTGAGCTAAATACTGAATCCTGGGCTGTTGAGGATATTGCTATAGTTAACGAATCTGAACTAGAGTCTATAAACAGTGGTAATTATGACCTGTCTATTGAAGGTAATATACTCTTTGCAGCACCGGGCATAGGTAGTAATATCAAGTCAGATGACTGGCATCTATTACGTATTGATCTTGACAAACTCTTTGAAGAAAAAAGATTAGTCACGCAGAAATTAAAACCCAATAGCATCAGGGATCTTCAATTGTCTGTAGAATGTACTGACATCAATGTACTTGAGGATGGCAAACTAGCCATAGCAGCAAGATTCAGAGGAAATTTGGAATGGGAACAAAATATTCTAATACTTAGCTGTAGCGAATCGCTTTCTGCACCTGTGCTTGAGTCTGATGGAGCTATTGATATCCAGTCATCTTTTCTTGGAAAAATGTTAATCAGTTGGTCTAGTGAAACTTGGCCTATGACTTTCCAAAATACTGAGCGAAGCAGATATCAGATAATTAATACACCCATATTAGATCAGACTGACTTCTTCTTCTGCAAAGGCCAACCTATCGAAATTGATCTGGATCTGCCTGACTGCTCTGAAGCTTTTTTCACAAACTCTATTACTAATGACACTGTTTGGGGTGATCAGCTAAATATCTCTGCTCCATCGGAAGATGACTTCGGTGAATGGCAATTATGGCTGAACGGCTGTACAGAGTCCTTTTCGACAACATTAACTGTAAAGGAAAAAGAATTATCGCTTTTTCCAGTTATAGAACTGGACTGCGATGGAGAATTTATCAGATCATATATAGAAAATTTGTATGATTACCCTGTTGAAGTGGTAGTATCAGGATCTGGCGAAGGATTTATTGAACTATTGCCTGGCCAGTCTTATGATATCAAACCCGAATGGTACTTTGACTTCGCTTCAGGCCACATTAAGTATTCACTGAGATCTGGTAATTGTCAGTTTGGAGGTGAATATATTGTTGATATCACGTACACAGATGGCAAGTTCTTCTCATCATTGCCAGATCAGTTTGTAGAGATCGGGCGTTTGGACACTATGCCAATAACAATAAGTCTTGCTTGCGATGCTAACCCTATAGAAGATGGTCTTAATGGTATAATTACTCTCAGATGGGACTCGGACGTAGTATTCCTGAATAATGTAATTGGTGGTCAACTCTTAAGCACAGCATACGAAGAAGATATATATGGTAATCCTCTGCCGACAACCAACGCCAGAGTAAAAATTACCAACCCTGAACCGGCATTAGAGTTTTTAGCACTTCTTGACTCTAAAAAATATACCAATATTGATGTATTAGAATTTGAAACCAGTGCCGGCAATATCTATTCCACCAGTGATAATAAATCAGTATTGATCAATGGAAGTATAACTACCACAGATAATTGTGAAACTGAATATAGATATGTAAGAAGTGTTACACTACCGGAGATAGTGTCTGCCAAACAGGTAGGTATGTCTATTGAGCTGGAACTAAAAGCTGATAATCTTGAAAATTCAGTTCTATATCTCTTGGATATCAACCATAGACTTATTGCTCAATATTCAGACCTTTCAAGCAATTATCAGATTGATATCTCTACTCTGGCTACAGGCACATATTTTTTGATTCTTGATACAGGGACTAATAAAACTAATTTTCAACTCAATATTGTTAAATAATCTTCCGAGGCTTCACAACTAATCATCTGAAAATCATATTTTTGAGCTTCACTACATCACTATAGAGATAAAATGGGTAAGTATTCAGTTAACGGTAAAATTTTGGTTGGAATAGTTATGGGAAGTGATTCTGATCTTCCAACAATGCAACCAGCTGCTGATATCCTGCAGAAATTTGGTATTGGGTTCGAAATTAAGGTTGTATCAGCGCATCGTACACCCTTTGATATGATAGAATATGGAAGATCGGCTAAAGACAGGGGAATTAATGTCATAATAGCCGGGGCCGGAGGGGCTGCTCACCTCCCTGGAATGCTAGCTGCAACAACTTCTTTACCTGTAATTGGTGTACCGGTAAAAAGTAGTAATATGTCTGGCACGGATTCCCTCTATTCTATTGTACAAATGCCTCCTGGTGTGCCTGTGGCGACTGTTGCAATAGGTGGCGGAATGAATGCTGGAATACTTGCTGCTCAAATACTGGCATTAAGCAATCAGGAACTATCTAAGCAAATGTTAGATTATAAAACTGAGTTGGAAGAGCTGTCAAAGAAAAAAAACGATAATGAAGTTTTTGGATGATATCTATCATTTCAGGTTGGGAGTAATTGGCCGAAGCTTATAATCCGGATGAAGCCCCCCCTTGCGCATTATATCTACTTTAGCTGACCGGTTAGGATTACCCTTGTTTTTTTCTGAATATTGGCTCGGATAAACTATATGCAAGATAAAGCAAACGGAAGAAGAGAACTTCTTAGATTACTAGCTCTTTCAGGCTTTTCACTCTTTATACCCTCTTGTAACCGGGAACAGGAAATCCCCAAGGAAAGTACTTACACAAACAAACTTGATACTACTCAGAATATCGAGAAAGATATCAATGAAATTCTGGATAGCGAGAATGTAGTTTTCCTGAGCAAGGATCATCCAGACTATAACAAGCATAGAAGAACTTATAATTTGCGGATTAGTAAATATCCGGCTTTAATTGCGATCTGTAACAATACTGATGGAGTAGCAGAAGCAATAAAGACTGCTAATCGCTTAGGGCTCAAGGTAGCAGTTAAAAGTGGTGGACATTCTCTTGAAGGTTATTCTTCGATAGATGAGGGTATGCAAATTGACCTTAGCCTGATGGATAGTAAGCAATGGTTACCTGACAACTCAGTCTCATTTGGCCCCGCATGCCGCCTTATGAATATTTATGATTTCATGCTTCCCAAAGGAAGGTTACTACCCGCCGGTTCTTGCGGAACTGTAGGCATAGCTGGTCTTACTCTTGGTGGTGGGTATGGCTTTTTCTCAAGAAAATATGGACTTACCTGCGACCATCTTATAGGAGCAACCCTGGTAGATGGTTTAGGTAAGATTAGAACTGTTGATGAAACTGATCCTATTATGTGGGCACTTAAGGGTGGTGGTAACGGAAATTTTGGAATTGTAACAGAATTTGTTTTCAAAACAAGAGTTGCTCCGAAAAGTTTCACTCAGCATCGCTTCAAATTTCGCAGATTAAATTCCACCAGAACTTTAGAAATACTCAAGAAGTATTTCGAACTTGCTAAGGAATTACCTGATACATGTTTTTCAGCTTTTGTATTAAATCATAGAAATCTTCTAATATTAATAACCAATTATGGAAAAAGATCAAATAGACTTAAAGAAATATTAGCTGAATTTGAAAAACTCAGCGATAAATCTACAATAGGTAACCCTAAGAACTTGGCTAAGTCACTAACAACTTATTATGGTAGAACATCTCCCCTACCTTTTAAAAATGCTTCTGCCGGATATTATCAAGGTTTTGATTCGATTTCTGGCTTTGCTGAGGATTTAATTCAAATCGTGTTTGATAATCCAGGTCTGATCTATCAAATCAATACACTTGGTGGAGAAATCAATAATAAGAACTACAGTAGTTCCTCATGCTATCCTCACAGAGAAATGCCATTTATTTCCGAATTACAAGCATATTGGCAAAATGATTCTAAACAAGATCAACTGATGAGAGCATTTGCTCAAATTCAAGATTTGTCAATATCATCAGGCATTAACAAGCACTACCGGAATTATCCTGATATCAGGCTAGCTAACTGGGGATTTAGCTACTACGGTAAAAATTATGAGGGTCTTCAGAGAATCAAAAAAGAACTAGACCCTGAAGATACTTTTCACCACACACAGACTATATCACTCCCAACAACTACTTAATTGCTCTTGCTAAGTATTAACCAGTATTTATTTGCTATAAAGTATATTCCTAAATACCTTTAAAAACTCTCTCTTTGTAACACATGCATGCTCAGATCTTATATGATTGTTCAAATGTTTACTGATGTAATTAGTTCAATCTTCTTGTCTGTGAAGCTGCTATTAGCTATTTTTGTGTTCTATTTTGTTACACGGTTCAGTAATCTTATCCACGATATGCAAGCAAAGCATTAATAAGGATAGACTTACTAGTTGACCGCTAAACTGCAGAAGAGCAAGCAAATCTTAAATCTTTTTTAAGGTCCCAGTCAATATGAACGAAGGAAAAGTAGTACAGGTAGTAGGCCCTGTAGTCGATGTGGAATTCAAGAATGGGCAAATCCCGCCAGTTCTGAACGCATTGGAAATCAAAATGTACTCCCCCGAGACGGGTGCGGAGTCAACTCTTGTCTGTGAGGTACAGCAACACCTTGGTGAGGACAGGGTACGCTCTGTGGCTATGGACTCAACTGATGGTATGGTTCGTGGAACAGCTGTACTTGATACAGGTAAGCCCATTTCCGTACCTGTTGGGCAAGAGGTTTTGGGCAGGATGCTTAATGTTACCGGCAACGCTATTGACGGTAAGCCTGAATTAAGCTCGAATGAAAGATGGCCTATCCATAGAAATGCCCCGGAATTCACTACCTTATCAACTACTTCAGAGATGTTTGAAACAGGTATCAAAGTGATTGATCTTATTCAACCCTTTACTAAGGGTGGTAAGACAGGCTTATTTGGTGGTGCCGGTGTTGGTAAAACAGTTGTAATCCAAGAGTTGATTAACAATATAGCAAAGCAACATGGTGGTTATTCTTGCTTTGCCGGTGTTGGAGAGCGTTCGCGTGAAGGGAACGACCTTTATCGTGAAATGGAAGAGTCTGGTGTCTTAGATAAAACTTGTCTTGTTTTCGGCCAGATGAACGAACCTCCGGGAGCTCGCTCCAGAGTAGCACTTACTGCTCTTACTCTTGCCGAGTATTTCCGTGATGGCGAAGGTCGCGATGTACTTCTATTTGTTGACAATATCTTCCGTTTTACCCAAGCTGGTTCAGAAGTATCAGCTCTATTAGGTCGTATGCCTTCAGCAGTAGGGTACCAACCAACGCTAGCCACTGAAATGGGTGCTTTGCAAGAAAGAATTGCTTCAACCAATAAAGGTTCGATTACGTCTGTACAGGCAGTTTATGTACCCGCAGATGACTTAACCGATCCGGCACCTGCAAATACTTTTGCTCATCTTGATGCGAAAACAGTATTATCGAGAGATATTGCGAACTTAGGTTTATATCCTGCTGTAGATCCACTTGATTCTACATCGAGAATCATGGATCCTAATATTATCGGACAAAACCACTATGACGTAGCTGCCAAATGTGTAAGAACACTTCAGACATATAAAGATCTTCAAGATATCATCAACATTCTTGGGATGGATGAACTATCTGATGATGATAAGATTACAGTATATAGAGCGAGAAAAATTCAGAAGTTTTTCTCACAACCTTTCTCTGTAGCTGAGCAATTTACTGGTTTTGAAGGCCGCTATGTTAAAATTGAAGATACAATAGCTGGGTTTAAAGCCATATTAGATGGTGAATGTGATGAAGTACCTGAGAATTTATTCTCTTACAAAGGTACAATAGACGAGGTATTTGAGGCGGCAAAAAAAGCTAACGCATAACCGCGAATCCTTTAATAATCTGCGGCCCGTACCATAAATTAATAGTACGGGCTGTATTTATATAACAACTGGATGACCGACATGGAAGGAAAACTCCAAATTGATATTGTCACCCCTAAAGAGATGGTTTTTACTGGTTATGTAGACTCAGTATCCCTTCCGGGTTCTAAGTCTCCATTTGAGGTGCTGATTGGCCACGCACCTTTAGTATCAGCTCTTGACATAGGTCATATTAAGATATCTAAAGATGGCAATTTAGATGATATATTTGCAACTGGTGAAGGCTTTGTTGAGATAAGCAACAATACTGTGTCAGTAATAGTTGAAGATGCTCAAAGTGCTAAGAATGACCAGGCTGATATTATAAATCAGCAGATCGAAATACTCCAAAAAGAATTGGATGACCCTGAGAAGGGTGGCAGAATTGAAGCCATAAGCGAAATAGAGATGTTGGAGAATAGGCTTTCTGCTATTGGCAAATATGCCGACAAAGTTAAATAGTTTAGCTATTTACCAACCCCAAAAGCTAACCGAGAGAATCTATGAAAGAAAAGGTATTGTATACAGGAATTACATATGATGATGTATTGCTCCTGCCTGCTTACTCTGAGATTCTGCCTAGAGAAGCTTCATTAGTCACGCATCTTACCAAAAAGATACAACTTAATCTCCCCTTTCTTTCTGCAGCAATGGATACTGTAACCGAGCATGACATGGCTATAGCTATGGCTCGTGAAGGAGGGCTTGGTGTCATACATAAGAATATGTCTATCGAAGAGCAGGCTGATGAGGTAGATAAAGTTAAGCGATCTGAAAGTGGTATGATCCTTGACCCAATTACTCTTACTTATGACAAAAAAGTAAAAGATGCACTAGGCCTTATGTCTAAGTATTCTATCTCGGGCATACCTGTAGTAGACGACAGCAACAAACTTATTGGCATAATTACGAACAGAGATTTGAGGTTTAATCCTTCCCCAAGAAAATCTGTTGGTGAAGTAATGACCTCTGATAATCTTATTACTGCTCCTGAGGGTACTACACTAGAAAAAGCTGAAAGCCTCTTGCAGAAGCATAGAATTGAGAAATTACCTGTTGTTAATAAATCAGGAATACTCAAGGGCCTCATAACATTTAAAGATATACAAAAAAAGAAAAATCATCCTAACGCAGCTAAAGATGAAAATGGGAGGCTCCTGGCAGGAGCAGCAGTTGGTATAGCTGCTGATACTCAAGAAAGAATTGATGCACTTCTAGAAGCTGCTGTTGATGCAGTTTTTGTTGACACTGCTCATGGTCATACAAAATCTGTAATTGAAACGGTTAGAGAAGCTAAGAAAAGACACAAAGATCTTCAGGTAATTGCTGGAAATATTGCCACAGCTGAAGCTGCTGAAGCGTTAATCAAAGCTGGTGCCGATGGTCTTAAAGTTGGTATCGGGCCTGGCTCCATTTGTACAACTCGTATTGTAGCCGGGGTAGGTGCTCCTCAGCTTACGGCAATTATGAGTGCTGTATCTTATGCCGCTAAGAAAAACATTCCGGTAATTGCGGATGGTGGTATAAAGCAAACTGGTGATATACCTAAGGCAATAGCAGCTGGTGCCTCTTCAGTTATGATTGGTGGTATGTTTGCAGGGCATCTAGAATCGCCAGGTGAAAAAGTAATATATGAAGGTAGACCATACAAAGTGTATCGAGGTATGGGCTCTCTAGGTGCTATGTCAGAAGGATCTGCTGACAGATATTTTCAAGACATGGAATCAGAGATTGCTAAATTTGTGCCAGAAGGTATAGAAGGAAGGGTACCTTTTAAGGGCAAAGTTTATGAAACTATCTACCAATTATCGGGGGGGCTCCGAGCAGCCATGGGCTACTGTGGATGCAAGAACATAGAAAGACTGCAACAGGACGGACGTTTCGTTCAAATGACTTCTGCAGGGCTGAGAGAATCTCACCCTCATGATATATCTATTACGAAAGAAGCGCCAAATTACTACCAAAAATGATTCATATATAATTCCCCTAAAATCATGGCAGAAAAAAAGAAAACCCCAGCATTTGTAAATGAAAGACTAGCTAGAATCCATTTCATTCTGGAAGACTCAAAAACAGAAGCAATTATTATTACCGATGTAAATAATATCCGCTATCTAACAGGCTTCTCGGGCTCAGCTGCTTCACTTGTCGTATTCCCTGACAAACTTCACTTTATAACTGACGACAGATATGAAGAACAGATTGATGGAGATCTGTATGATATTCCAAATCTTGAGACTCATATTACAAGAGATGTATGGGGTTATCTGAAGTCTAATGGTATTTTAAAGGATGTAAAGTCCATTCTCTTTGAAGCTGATAAAATGCCTTATGCTGTAGCAGTTGAAACCAGAAATATTATACGCCCGATTAAATTTAAACCGACTGAAAGCACCATAGATTTATATATGGTACCTAAAGATACGTTGGAAATTGACTCTATCAGAGAAGCCTGTGCTATGGCTGAACGTGTATATGAAAAAGCACTAGGCAAAATCAAATCTGGTATAACGGAAACTGAATTAGCAGCGGAAATAGCTTATATTTCACGTCTTGAAGGTTCTGAAGGAGAACCTTTCCCAATCATTGTACTATCAGGCTCAAGAACTTCATTGCCACATGGACGCCCAAGTAGCGACAAAAAAATCAAGAAAAACGAACTGGTTCTTTTTGATTTTGGTTGTAAAGTTAATGGATTTGGATCTGATATTACCCGAACGGTATGTTATGGCAAGCCAACAAAGGAAATGACATCTACTTATGGAACTCTTGTTAAGGCACAGTCTGCTGCTATTGAAACTATGAGACCTTTTATGAAAGGTAAACTACTAGATGAAAAAGTAAGAGAAATTTTGAATGAAGCCAAGCTTGAAGATTACTATAAGCATTCACTTGGCCATGGAATTGGTTTGTCTGCCCACGAAAGACCAATTCTATCGATACGCAGAGATGATGAAAACATACCTGACAAATGTGTATTAGCTATAGAGCCTGGTGTATACTATCCCGGGAAGTGGGGTATGAGAGTTGAAGACAATGTCTATCTAACGGTAAATGGTGCAGAGCGATTTACTAATGCTCCATCGGAATTACCTGTTATTTGATAGATAATACCAATATCTAAAGACTATTTTCTGTTTTGACCGTTTTCACATCCGGAAACGGTCATTTTTTATTCTTATAATTCCATTATATGCCATACTTAGAGTTCGATAAGCTTAATATATTCTATGACATCATTGGTGAAGGTAGTCCCCTTCTACTACTACATGGTAATTCGGTATCGAGCAAAATGTTTACCTCTGAAATAGAGTATTGGGCAAGTAATAACTATAAGGTAATCGTAATGGATTATCCTGGTCTTGGACAATCGGACAGAATCTCAGTCTTTAGGAATGACTACTGGTTATATAATGCACATTGTGTTGCTGAACTTATTAATCATCTTGATATAGACACTATTAGCATTGTAGGTACCAGCGGGGGGGCACTAACAGGGCTGAACCTTGCCACACATTATCCTGAAAAAATTACATGCTTAATCGCCGATAGTTTTATGGGGTTTGGACTATCAGCTAAAGAAGCTGATACGATAGCCCGGCGGCGAACAAAAGCTAAAGACAAGCTTCTATCCTCGGCTTTCTGGAAGACTATGAACGGTGACGATTGGGAAAATGTTGTAGATCAAGATATAGACCTTATGAGGCGGGTAGGCCATACACCCCTTAAAACGATACATGGCAATTTGGCTGCAATAGATTTCCCAGTACTATGTGTTGGTAGTTATGAAGATGAACTTATTCCCAATATGATCGATAAGATCAAAGCTGTTGCTGCCATGATACCCAACTGCGAAGAAATCTACTATAATTATGGCAAGCACCCTTTCATGATTACTCAGAAACTTGAGTTTAGAAGAATTATGAAAAATTTCCTTGAGAGAGTCAACAGTTAGATCAATCAACTGTTATATAAATTTCAGAATAGTTTAACAAACTTTAACTAATAGAGCCAGCCAACTGTTTAATACTAGCTACTAATATACTTCAAGAGCTTACTTTGTCGTAGGTCCGCCCATAGCAGTAAAGACTGAATCAACTGGTTCCCAAAGTTCTATCTTATTTCCCTCGGGGTCCATAAAATGAACAAACCTGCCATACTCATAGTTGGCAATGGTATCAAGCATCATGGTACCTTTAGCTTCTAGAGATGCAACAAGAGCATCCAGATTTACTACCCTATAATTAATCATCAAATCTTTATCAGACGGTTCAAAGTATTTGGTATTCTCACTGAATGGCGCCCACAATAAATAGTTTATATCATCTGGTGAATTAGCATTTCTAAATTCAAAAGATGACCCATATGGATTTAAGGATATTCTAAGATTATCAGCATACCAGTTTTTCAGGGAATCAGGGTTTTCAGTTTTGAAAAAAATACCTCCAATGCCTGTTACTCTTCCTACAGTATCCGCAGAAGTATCAGTTGCCAAAACTAACTTCTCCTTATCGTCTTCAGCTGAAGGCTCAGCCCTATTTTGACAACAAAATAAAAAGACTGAGAATATGGATACAGTTAGAGAAAGATAAGCTATTCTTTTCATATTGAACTTTTATTTAATATCCGCGAATTATACTCAGATATAAGATAAGCAAATAAAAAAAGCCACCAATAAAAACTAAAGGTGACTTCTTAAGAAAATCTACAAAACGTTATTTCAGATTATACTATGAAATATCGTGCGCTACAAATGGTATAAGTGCCAAATGACGAGAATACTTTATAGCCTGCGCTATTTGTCTCTGCTGATACGCAGTAACGCCAGTAATTCGTCTAGGTAGAATCTTACCTTGATCATTTGTAAATCTGGCAAAAAACTTAGGATCGAGATAATCCACAACTCTTTGACCAGCAATAGGATTTACTTTCTTTTTCGGGCCTTGCTTTTTCTGCTTAAGGCCTGTCTGCATTGGGTGAACTGCTGACATCAGTTATCATCTCCCTCTTTTTGTGTATCTGTATTGGTTGATCCTTTACGGCCTTGCATAATACTTTGCGAACGTGCCATACGCTTCTTGAATCTATCAACACGCCCAGCTGTATCAACAAGCATTTGCTTACCTGTAAAGAAAGGGTGGGATTTGGAGTCTATCTCCAAAACCATCCTGTCATTTTTATAACAGGATCTGGTCTGAAAAGTACTACCGTCAGTCATAACAACTTCCACGGTACGGTACTGGGGATGAATGCCTTTTTTCATTAGGATCTAAATCAGTTAATGTTCTGAATTGCGTTTTCGTTTTCGACTTTAACGAATTTCTGAGAAAATCTAAGAGTACCACGATTTTCATCTTTGTACCACTTTAGAACTTTCACAGTAATTAGATCGTCAGCCGCCTTCTTTTTGGTCTTATCACCAAACGTTTGCTTTTTTGCCATTGTTCTGCCTAGACAGTGTTTGGGTATCGTTTTGAAAAATAGGATTACAAATATATCAAACAGCAATTATTTTTCAAAATACATGCTATGAATTATCCAAATTTTCTTGCAATGGAAGGTTAAAATTGCTAGTAAAGTCAGTTACTTAGAGAGATAGACCATTATTTCGTAATTTGAGCTAACAGGTAACAACAACCATTAGTCTATAATGAAAAAGTATGATCTGGCTATAATAGGGGCAGGTCCTTCCGGCTACGCTGCTGCAATGCGAGCAATGGATTTTGGTAAAAGGACAGTGCTTATTGACAGAGGTAGAATTGGTGGAGCTGGTATCTTCAACGGTGCTCTGTCTTCAAAAACACTTTGGGAACTATCAGAAAACTATATTACCACAAAAAGTGGTGACTTTGGCTATAAAGTATATGACTCGGAAATTCACTATACTGATGTTATTGCCGAAGTCAATAAAGCAGTAACTGATAAATACCGACAGCTAAAGACTCAGATAGATTATTTTGTTAAAAAAGGTCTCCTAACCTATATAAGTGGACACGCCAGCTTAAACTCTACGGAAGAAATAAAAATTGTCAAAGAGAATCGCGGAGTGGAAACAATATCGGCTAAAAACATAATTTTAGCTATTGGATCCAGACCGCGCTATCTACCCGATCTGGAAATCGATGAGGAAAATATTTTGACAAGTGACGGAATTTCTAATTTACAGAACTTCCCGGAAAGCATGGTAATACTTGGCGCTGGTGTCATTGGTTGTGAATTTGCAACAATATTTTCAAATTTTGGCAAGACTAGAGTACATATTATTGATAAAGAGGAAAGGATATTACCTTTCGAAGATGAAGACCTTTCCTATACAGTGGCAAAAAACCTAGAGAACAATGGTTGTCATATTCATAGGAACTCGCGGCTTATCAGGATGGAGCTTGATAAGGATAAAAGAGTAGAATATGAGCTAGAGTATAAAGATGGCAGAAGAGAAATACATACTGTTGAAAAAGCGCTAGTATCTGTCGGCAGAGTATCTAATACTGAAAAAATGAATTTGGATAAAATTGGTGTTAAACTTACTTCCAGAGGTACATGCTGGGATGAAGCAACACAAACTAGTATAGATAATATTTATGCTGTTGGTGATTTTACCGCAGATATTAGCTTGGTAAATATTGGTGTGCAGGAAGGAAGATTTGCTGTTGAGAGAATATTTGGCGAACCGGAAAGACCACTCATATATGACAATATTTCCTGGATAATGTTTTTGAACCCCGAAGTAGCTGCTGTCGGCCTGAATGAAGTACAGTGTAGGCGCAAGAATATACCTTATAGAGTAGCTAAGATGAGTTTTACCTTTCTTAATAGAGCTATTGCAATGAGAAGAACTCAGGGTTTTTTCAAATTACTTGTTTCCGATGACAGCGAAATGAAAATACTTGGTATGCGCGTATTAGGGAATCACGCATCAAGTACAATAGAATCAGTAGCACTTATGATATCACTTGGCAAAGGCATTCGAGAATTATCGAGTATAATGACTCCCCATCCCTCTATACCTGAAGGCTTACAGGAATGTGTCCGGATGCTTCTAGGGTCTCCAATGATGAAACCTGAGGTATTCACCCAACATCTTCACTGCTACAGAGTAGATGCTGAAGGTCGAGTAGAAAGATTAAACGGAAATTATCAATCATAAAGTTAGGTTTAATATGGAATTCTCAACATTAATAGTATTGGGCGCAATCCTATTGCTACTCTTCTCATCGATCAAAATTATCAATGAATACGAACGAGCTGTTATTTTTAGGCTCGGAAGATTTGCTGGTGTTAAAGGCCCCGGAATATTTCTGCTGATCCCAATACTGGATAAAATGGAAAAGGTTCAGCTCAGAACGATCACGATGGATGTACAACCCCAGGATATTATTACTAAAGATAATGTATCAATTAAAGTAAATGCTGTTCTCTATTTCAGAGTAGTTGAGCCTGAAAAAGCCATTGTTGAAGTGGAAAACTATCTTTATGCTACAAATCAAATAGCTCAAACTACGCTTCGTTCGGTATTGGGCCAGTCTGAACTGGACGAATTATTATCGGAAAGAGACTCACTCAATGATAAGCTGCAACAAATAATTGATGATCATACCGAACCTTGGGGTATCAAGGTAAGTTCGGTAGAAGTCAAACAAATTGACTTACCTCCGGAAATGCAACGCGCAATGGCCAGACAAGCTGAAGCGGAAAGGGAAAGACGCTCTAAGGTGATCAATGCTGATGGTGAATTTCAGGCTTCAGCCAAGCTTACTGATGCAGCTCAGCTTATTGAAAAACATCCGATAGCTCTTCAGCTTCGCTATTTACAGACACTTAATGACATTGCGGCTGAGAATAACTCAACAACAATATTCCCGCTACCTATGGAAATCCTGACTCCTTTTATTGATTCATTTAAGAAAAATCAAGAAAAAATGAGTAGCTAAGTATATGGGCCGCAGGAGGAACAAGTTAAATAAGAATAAAAAGAGAGCTGGAAATAATTCCGGCTCTTCCTTTTTTAGAGAACAAAACACTGAAATTCCGATTGAATTCAGAGAAAAAATGCTCAGGGAATTTGGGGAAAGTGGAAGGAAAATTGTCGAGGCTATGGATTCGTCGCCACCAGTCTCCATCAGACTTAATCCCAAATATGGCTTAAATCTAGAACAGATTTATGAAATCCTTGCTAAGTCTTTAGGAGATACCAAGCTAAGAGCAATACCATGGTGCGACACAGGATACTATTTAAGTTTTCGACCAGACTTTACTCTTGATCCTATCCATCACTCAGGTTTATATTATGTTCAGGAAGCAGCATCTATGCTGGTGGGAGTGTATGCATCAAAACTAGCAAGCAGAAGTAAAGAAAATATATTATGGCTAGATATGTGCGCAGCACCTGGGGGCAAGGCAACTCATATCGCGAGATCGATAAGTGGGAAAGGAATTGTAGTAGCAAATGAATATGATACCAAAAGAATTCGTTCCCTAATTGATAATGTTGTAAGAATGGGATGCGAAAATGTTATTGTCACAAGAGCTGATGGCAAGGACTTTGGTAAGCTTAGCGGTTTATTTGATGGGTGTAGTATTGATGCTCCTTGCAGTGGAGAGGGTATGTTCAGAAAAGACAAAAAAAGCAGATCTGACTGGAGCAACCAGAAGGTTAATAAATGTGCTGTTATTCAGGCAGAATTAATCAAATCAGCTGAACAATGTGTAGTTAAGAAAGGACAGATTATTTATTCTACCTGCACATTTTCTAGTGAAGAAAATGAGGAACATTTCGGGAATCACAACTCGGATTGGTGGGAACTAAAAGAAGATCACGTTTATAAAAGTGAATTAAGATTTGCACCTGGAATAACTGAAAGCGAAGGGTTTTATATCAATAATTACACAAACAATGAAAACAAAACCCTTAGCAAATATGATAGTATAAAATTACACAAGAAGGAACCACCTGCTTTTATAGACAAAGAAGCAATCCAAAGCAGAAAAGATATCTTCTTAGAAATAAATAATAAGGTATTTCTGGTATCCCAAGAACAATATAAACTGGCTGAAATTCTAACTGGAAATGAAATTCGAATCCAACATATTGGTATTCAAGTTGGAGAAATAACAAATGGCAGAACTATACCAAGTCACAATCTGATAACCTCTGACTTGTACAAAACTCTTACAAATTTTCCGGTAATCAATGTTGAAAACCATGCTGAAGAGTATCTGAGAGGAGAAGCCCTTATGTATTCTGAAGGACTTAGTACTGGATATTGTGTTATTTCGCACAAAAACATACCTCTTGGGCTTGGGAAAATAAGTGGCCATCGGATAAACAACCTGTATCCCAAATATTTGAGGATAAAAAAGAAAAAGCTCGCTTGAAAAGCGAGCAATAATACTATCAGCGAACGTTAACTTGATTTATAGATTACAGGTTATAGTAAACTCCTATTCTAAAGAAGGTCCTCAATCCACCATCCTCATCTAATAAATATGGTATACATATCTCACCATAAATATCAAGCATATCAGTTACAGGAATATCAAGGCCAACAGCCATATTCAGTAAATTAGCTGTATTAGAAACATCACTTAGCTGACTCTCTGTATCCTGACTTACAGCATACATCAGATAGCCTAAATTAGCATATATACTCAGCTTTTTCTGATTCAAGATGTCATAGCGAACATTAAACGCTAAATCATAATAAGTTAGCCCCTCATCAGCACCTACTACGTAATAAGTAGCCCCAACCTGAGCAGCCCATTTATCAGAAAAATAGTAAAGTCCCCTTGCCTCTATACCAAGTAGTGAATTGTCATTTTGATAAACAATACCACCCCCAGCTTTCATATCTTTCTCAGGCTGAGCTAATGAAGTACCAAAAAGTGCTATCAACGCTAGTACAAAAACGGTTATGGTTCTTATCATAAGTGAGACTCCTTATCAGTTTTTTGTTGTTTTACAAGTAGACAATATAATAAAGGTAAAATAAGTGACTACTATCTCCTAAATATGAATTTCTTAGTCAGGGCAGATGCATGCCACCTCAAATTAGCAATATATAATCCGTCGGAAATCGGAACAGAAATAATCCGATCCAGATCAAAAAGATTTTCACCTTTTGTAACCAATAATTCCTTGCTTGTAATTGTTTTACCCATAATATCTACTATATCAAGTTGGACAGGAAGTGACTCACTAGCTCTTAATACCAGTGTTTTATCAATAATATTGGATTGAAGTTCGGGATCAATAAACTCTTCAACCGTAGTCCAGTCTTTCAGAGCGATTTCTGCCATGCCAGCAAGCTGTTCACTCAGCAACTCCGTACCATAATTATAAACAGTATCAATTTTTCTCAGCTGATAAAAAACAGTACCCTCATAGTTAAACTGCTCTTCAAAACGATTGCTAGTTATAATCTCGGGGCTAGCTCTGACAAATGGACCAGTTGGGCCTAAAGATCTATATACGAGATAGGAAGAACCCTCTGGATTCTCCCACTCAAGTACTGCAGTATTAGTATTCTGAATCGGACTATAATCGGCTAGTTCATCTTCTTCGGTAGTCTTAGCAGGATAGAGAGAAAGGGTCGGGTCGCCCATAAGAGCAATATGAATATTATTTGCTGCCGTATTTATGTATCCCCAGTTACCATTATTCTGAATAAGATGGCTAAAGTAAGCATTAGTATTAGAATAAGATGTTATAAATCCCTGACCAATAGTTGCACCAACATTCATAGAATGTATAAACCAGTGTGGCCTAGCAGCCCAAGCACAAGTCAGAAGATTACCTGAGGCAAGCGCAGAACGCATCAGATTATTCCTCGAATCCCAATCACCGAAATACGAACCAAACAAAAAACCAAAAACACCATCTCTACTACCTTCCGCAAGCTGCTTCGTATTAATAGTGCCTGCACAACTCGAATAAGAACCTGCACCACAACCATACGCAAAAAGATAATTATCAGTCATCATTGCATCTTTCCACTCAGCATCCTTAGTATTCTCTATTCCAACTATTGTCCTACCAGCCCTATAACCACTTGCTGCAAAAGACTCAACATAGTTAAAAGCAGGGAAGTTATCATCTACTATAGCTTCTTCGATAAATAATGTCTTTCCCCTATGCCATTCAGCAGCCTTTAGAAGATAGGCTGAAATTAAGTCTGATTCAGGAGAAGTAAACTCGGGAAGATCATAAAAATCAACTCTACCGATTGCAAGATTAATTGGTACACCAGAACTAAAATCATACTTCCCATCTCCAGGTATATTTTTATTCTGTTGTCTACTGGCAGATTCGTTATTCACTGTATTATCAGGCAAATTTCTGGCAATTGTTGTAGCATAATAGGCATCAAAGGGCCATGCACCAGTGTGATCGTTAGTATGGCCATCCGGAACTATTTCCCCACTATACGGAACAGCAATCCTACCTATTAAAAAGACACTTCTGATAGAAGGTTCAGCCTTAACCGAAGCAACTATTTTCGAATGAGTAATCTCAACATTTTCACTATTAAAAGTTTCAGTACGAGGAGCCAATATCTCTCTATACCCCCAACCATCTTGAAGAAGTGATAGCTTATATTCAATGAGAGCATTTTCAATCTGCGGCTTCAATATACTATCAATTACCAAAAGTACAGTACGGCCAGCAGAAGTTTCCCTCATCAAACCTACTCCCGTCTGACAATAGCCATAGAAGACAAAGGGAACTGATGCGCCATTGGAGCCGCTAAACTCTCGTCTTGTTTCGGCAGAAATAGCATATTCATAATAAACACCAGGTATAATGTCCGGATCGACATACGAAGTTGCGGAAATACTTGGCAAAGGAATCTCTGAAAAAGCTCTTCCAAGTTCTCTTTTCTGTAAAGTTAATCTAGACGTATTTTCTGGTAAAGTCCAATTCAGCTCAACAGCTCGATTACCCGACTCCTCAATCAGGATTTCAGATCTTAGCCCCATACCTACATCACTAGATTCAAGCCGTTGGGCTAAGAGTGAAACTGTTGGGTTAATAAAAAAAACCGTAAAGCCAATAATGACTAAACGGTTAACAAATAAGTATATATCTTTCATAATTAGACCTATATTCAGCATAGACTTTCGTGAATATACGAAATATAGGCTTGATATTAACGAGTTATATTAAACTTGTAAGAAGTATCATTCCATCTGAGAATATAAACCCCAGAGGGTTGGGCAGCTAAATCAATCACCCTATTTGTTGTATTTAAAACAACCCTACCGTCAATACTTATAATAGAACTTCCTGTATTATCAGGTAGATAGATCATACCATCCAGCAAATAAGGGTTAACGTCATTATGATACTTAGGGAGCATCCTAACACTAGATACCGCACTACCCTTTAAAACAAAATTTATCTCATAGATATTTTCCCCAAACTTAAATCTAAATAAATCATAGAGTGTCCCACCATCTTCCGGAGAAAAAACTCCCACAATGGTATCATTCATTCCCTCAGAAAGCCATTTATCCTCAATATCCTCTATCATGAAAGTCTGAGAAATAGGATAATTCAATGCAGCAAAATAACCTGGATCAGATTCTTCAGGGACTAACATAGGAAGACGTATCTCTAACTCTTTTCCGATTTCAACCGAATCGGTAACAGTAATTGAATAAATCCCTGCATCCTCCTCAAAATCAAAATCAGAAATCTCAATAGAGTGTGTTAGAGAAGCCATCGAAGTAGGATAAGTTAATCTTTCTACATACTGACTAGCCATATACATAGATATAAGCTCATCACTATCATGTAATTGTACTGGGAATGCAATACCATATTCAAATCTTCTGACTGACGGTACAGCTTTAAATTCAGCACCGGGTATACCATCTCTTCTAAGGATCATTCCATCTGAGCTAGTCATAGTCAGAGGTTTAATTTGATCATCATCAGTACTTGCTACTGGTTCAAAATTAAGCCCGGCAGGCATCCACCTTCCTATCACATAACCAAAAATTTCATCGGGTAATTCAGAACTTGGTGTAATATGCCACTGAGGTTCTTGCTCCTCCAATTCATCCATTTTAATTTCATAAAGAGATGGAGGTTCATTATATTGCCTATCAGAAGAAGCAAAGAAAGCAATCTGCCCTAGTTCATTAATAGTTAGCCGATAGACATATTCGGCGTCTTCCGGCAAATTATATATCTGCCAGGTAACACCTCTGTCACTCGAGAAATAAAGCCTTCCCCTGTTATCAGCAAAAGCAATTCTGTCACCGGCATATGAAATTGCTTCCGCTACAGTCGAAGGGGAATTATCACCCTGTTCCGCAATAGGATGCATCTCAAATGATTCACCGCCGTCATTAGATACAGCTATACATATGTTTTGATCATCTAATGCTGAGCCTATCACCACAATTCTATCAGTGTCTTCATAGACTATCAGTCCCTGAATATAATCAGTCAAAAAGGACAAATCAGTTTCAACAGTATTTTCGAAATCATCCTGGGTATATATAAGTCTTGCATCGGCACCGGTTGCAATCATCAAAGAACCATCTGCAAACTGATGCAAGGCAGTCATATAATATTGACCGAACGTATAGACTTCACCTGTATGTGGATTGTAAATTAATGCTTCAATATTCCTAAAATCCAGACCAGCAAGCCATACATCATCACCAAATTGCTTACCGAACCTCCAGCCAATTGAGAATCTATCCATCGGATAGCCAACAAACTCATGCACAGCACCATTACTATCAGCAGCAAATTCGAAACCATATGAATCCGCAGACTGACCCTGATCATAGTCACCAAGAATTGAGATAGAAGAGCGTCCCCTGTACCATGGTGAATCTTCAGCCAGCTCAAAGTCTAATGTGACTTGCTCTGGAGAGTTAATGAAAGGAAATTCCAAATTTTCATCACTAATATTAAAAAATTCGTCTGTTTTAATTATCGATATATCAACATTTGTCAATTCTCCACCAAGATTTGACACGTTGAACCCAATCTCATCCTCTATATAATCTTCGTCATCCTTTTTAGAAACTACCATTGAAGCAGGCATAGCATCAGTTAAAAGACCATCCATCTGCGCAATACCTGCAAACAAGGGTACCTCTAACTGAACTGATGATGGATTAGCCGTATATCTAAGACGAGCGCGTAGCTCGTCGCGAGTAAGACCAGGAAACTTGGCCAGCGCAACTGCTGCCATGCCTGCAACAACAGGTCCTGCCATACTAGTACCCGACATGCCCCCATATAAATCCTGCGGCATAGTAGAAAATACCGAGGAGCCAGGTGCAAAAACATCTACATCTACACCATAATTAGAAAAACCCGCTGGGGTATTACCATTATCTGAAGCACCAACACTTATTACTTCGGGGAATGCTGTTGGATAACTATAACCCAAATCATTGTTCCATGAATCATTACCTGCTGAAGAAACAACAATAGAACCTGACTCTGTTACAGCTTTTATAATATCCCATTCATAAAGACTAAAGGTTGGTCCACCCCAAGAACAATTAATTATATCGGCACCCATATATGCCGCATAGGCTATGGCTTCATACCCCATATACAGGCCATATACCTCATTCATATTATCCGCACCAACTTTAATCGGGAGTATCTTTGCTCCCCTACCTGGAGACGCAACACCGATACCATTATGCACAACAGCACTAGCACAACCAGCTACATGTGTACCATGCCTGTTTGAAGAATGCGAAGGTGTTGGATCATTATCAGGCTTTAACATTTCATTTTCAACCTCTTCACGGTTAATATTACCAACAAAATCCCAACCGCTTACATCATCTATATAACCGTTTTCATCATCGTCAATACCATTACCAGGAATCTCACCAGCATTGATATAAATATTATCCTTGAGATCTTCATGTTCAGTGTCAGTGCCAGAATCCACTATAGCAACAACTATCTCCGACGCATCTGGTAAGTTCGAATCATAGGGATCCATACCTATTGCTTCAAAGTATTCTTGCTGATCTAATAGCGGATCAGGTGTATCTTCTGATACCATATGTAAGCTATGAGAATGAATTGGCTCAGCATATTCGACTAAAGCACTTGCATTTAATCTACGTACAAGGTTAGAATATCTATTAGCCTCTGAATTCCCTTCATGGATATTTACATAGTAGATTTCTCCCAGACTATTTATGAGTCTGGCTCTACGAGCCTCTAGGCTATTGCCATCGAATTTCGAATCACCATACTTTGGCTTACGGAAACTCAAACGCTCATTAAAAGACTCCAATGAAATGCCTGCAAAAGCAGAAAGAATATCTCCAGGCTGAACACCAGGAGATAATTTGACGACTATCTGGCTCTCCATTGTAACTTTTACAGCACTATTTTGTTTATCCAAACTGTTTAAGATCACGTCATCGCTAGAAAAAGTATTCTGAGAATGGAGTGATACTAGTGATAGAAAGAAAATGATCGTAGTTACAATCATATTAGTAATTACCTTATTTTTCATTATATTCTAGATTAGATTAGCGGATAAACAAATTAGTTTAAGATAAGCTGATGTATGAAATACATCTGGCACTTAGGCCTAACATAGAATCTCAAGCGCAAGATGCCCACTCAGTTTAGTAAATACAGTTTAGATTGGAAAATAGTTACAAGAATACAATTAATCCCATAGATATTGAATTGGGCCAATTGGTCCAGATATTAGATGGTATCTTCGGGGGATATGGAAATGCTGTATGCATTTTCAACATTGAATGTCGTGCTATATACTGCAATCAAGAGTTTATCAGTAAATATGACCAGCTTTACACTAATTCTAATAGTCCTTTTGACACAACCGAGTCTTTAAGTCTTAAACAACTTTTTCCAGATTCTTATCCGAAGTGGGAAGAATCCATTTTAGCAGCATTTGAATCTGGACCAGTCCAATTCACCTATGAAGCCCGGGATAGCTTCTGTGAGTATAACCTATACAGCACTAATATTGCGGGCAATAGAATTTGTATCTCAATCGGTGTTGACTTTTCCCAATGGAATAATATTGCAAATCATAATGCCGAAAAGGAACGTGATCTAATTGACAAGAATACAACAAAAGACCGTATCTTTTCAATAATTGCGCATGATTTAAAAAATCCGGTAGGAACTCTGGAGCAGGTATCGAAAGTACTTTTTTATGATTTTGATTCTTTTTCGAAAGAAGATTTCAAAGATTATATTGAAGATATCTACAAAACAAGTAAAAGTGCAGCAGATTTGCTCGAAACATTACTCAATTGGGCCCATGTTCAAAAAGGTACAGCTCAGTTTGATCCGTCAGACACATCACTCAGACTCATAGCAGAAAAATGTAGTGAATTACTAAGTATAAAAGCTCGACGGAAAAATATTAGACTCAATAATGATATTGATCAATCTCTGTTTGCTTATGCCGATCCTAAAATGGTTTATACTGTAATGCGAAATTTGGTAACAAACAGTCTGAAATTTACGGAGAACGGCGGCCAAGTTTCTATAGGAGCCAAACCAACTGAAGGATATGTCCTTGTTGAAATCCAAGATACCGGTGTTGGGATGAGTAAGGAAAAAGCTGCTGAACTTTTCTCTGTTAATAAAATTGAAAGTACCGAAGGCACTGATAATGAGGCTGGTACCGGATTAGGGCTAGTACTATGCAAGGACTTTGTAGAAATGCATGGTGGTCGCATTTGGGCTGAGAGCGAGCTAAACAAAGGAACCTCAGTTTTCTTTACCCTACCAATTTCTGATCAGCAATCATAACTTTTTATTTGCTTTCCTATCAGAAAAAATTCGAAAGTTGATCTTATAACTAAGCCTTGGAAAATAATTCGATATATTCTTAAGGTACAAAATACATAAGTCAGAGAAGGATCTTTGGATTATGTTCAAGTCAAGCAAGAAGGGAATAAAATTAGTACATCAAAAAAAACGAGCAGACCTTCATCAGGAGAGGAACTCCCTGTTGTTCTATTTGCTGCAGGAGGTACTGGAGGGCACCTTTTTCCGGCAATTGCTGTAGCTGACTATATGAGAGATAAGCAACTAGCAAGGCCAGTCTTTATTGGTACGTCTAGGATGGAATCAGAACTAATACCAAAACTGGGCTACCCATTCACGCTCATGCCGTTAACTCCACCACCACGATCTGTTCCTAAGATATTCAATTGGTTCTTTAGATTTATTAGATCTTATACTAAATCACGTAGACTGATAAAAGATGAATCAGCTATAGCTGTAGTATGTGTTGGCGCATATATAGGCCTGCCACCTGGTTTTGCTGCTGCTTTCTCAGGTACTCCACTTTACCTGATGGAATCTAATGTTAATCTTGGCAAAGCAAATCTGAAATTATCGAGTTATGCAGAAAAGATTATAACTACATACTCTGAAACTCAGGATTACGTACCAAAAGCTCTCAGAAATAAAATAGAAATGCTAGGTAATCCTCTCAGGTCGAATCTTGACCCTCAAATACCCATGAGCAGAGCCAGATCTACTTTCAATCTTGATCCTGAAAAGCCAACTATTCTGATAATGGGAGGAAGTTTAGGAGCTTTATCTATAAACAACGCTATTAGTAAATTGCTTGATAGTATTACTGATAAAGGATGGCAGGTCATCTGGCAGACTGGTAAGAATTATCAGCCAACACGCTCCCTTCCTCCTGGAGTTATATCCAGCGAATTTTTAGATGATATGCCAAGTGCTTATGCTGCTTCTGACCTCGCTATTTGTAGATCAGGTGCTACAACGTGTAGTGAACTAAAACTGATGGGTATACCTTCTATCTTAATTCCCTTACCAACAGCTGGTAGTGGAGAACAGAAACTAAATGCCAAATCAATGGAAAAACAAGGATTAGCTGTAATGATTGAAGAAGTTGATATCGATACCAGATTAGCCGAAGTCATAACAGAACTAATGAATAACAAAGCAAAGCGTATTGCTATGAAAGCAGAAGCAGTTACCGATAAAAAAAATATTGCTAAAGCAATTAGTGAACTTATATTGAACTAAACTAGAATTTTATAAAAAACAATAATTATTAGTATGTATTATGATCACAAATGAATATATTGATTTCTTCAATGAACTTTCTGAGAACAACCACCGTGAATGGTTTCATGAAAACAAGAAGCGTTATGAGAAATTTGTAAAAAAACCATTTGAAGACTTGGTTGCAGAATTGATACTAATCGAATCTGAATACCAACCAATTAGTATCACCCCTAAAGAAGCCGTATTTAGGATTAATAGAGATATACGATTTTCTAATGATAAATCACCATATAAACTTAATCGCTCGGCAGTTATCTCACCTGGAGGCAGGAAAGATCATAGTACACCGGGTGTTTATGTCGAGCTAGGTGCTGAGAAACTAAGTATTGCGGGGGGTGTTTGGTCACCAGATAAGGAGCAGCTACAAAAAGTACGTTCATTTATTGTTGATGATATTGATGACTTTAAAGATGTTGCTGATGAAAAGAACTTCGTAGCTACCTTTGGTGGAATCAGGGGCGATAGGAATAAACGTCTGACCAAAGAGTTTGCTGATGCAGCCCAAAACGAACCACGAGTATTCAATAAGCAGTTTTATTGGTGGCTCGAATTACCCATGAAGGATTCTATTGACCAAACAGATGGCCATCTTGCAGATTTAATTATGGAGAAGGTTTCTCATCAGAGGAAACAACAAGAATATTTCAAAGAAGCACTTGGATCTTAAAAAGCATTTATCGGGCAAACTTCATTGAGCTTGCCCGATAATCACATTATTAATACGAAAACAATAGATATTTAAACCAGATTCTCAGCTACTAGCTCAGCTATATCACGAACCTGTATTTCCTTATCTCCATCTTGGTGTTTACTCTTGACACCATCGCTAACCATTGTCATACAGAATGGGCAATTTACAGCGATTGTCTCAGGATTGGTCGAAAGTAATTCTTCAGTTCTCTCAATATTTACGTGTTTACCTTCTGTTTCTTCCATGAACATCCTTGCACCACCGGCCCCACAACAGAAACCCTTGCTTTTATTCCGCTTTGGCTCAAGTACTTTCATTCCAGGCAGATTTTCAATTACTTTTCTTGGTTCTTCGTATAATCCATTCAGCCTACCAATATAACACGAATCATGATAGGCCACATTAAGATGTCGTTTGGCTTCGGAATTAATATTAATACGTCCATCGCGCATTAACTGCTCAATATATTCAGTATGATGGATAACTTCATAATTTCCACCAAAATCACCATACTCATTCTTGAGAGTATTAAAGCAGTGGGGGCAGGTAGCAACAATTTTCTTAACATTGTAGTTATTCATTGCTTCTACGTTCATCTTAACATACATATCAGCAAGATATTCATTGCCACCACGCCTGGCAGGGTCACCCGAACAACTTTCCTCTTTACCTAAAATTGCAAAATTTACACCGGCATGCTCTAATAGTTTGGCGAATGCTATTGTAGTACGCTTTGCGTTATCATCGAAAGATCCAGCACAGCCTACCCAGTAGAGAACATCAAAATCTGGCTTTTCAGCAGCTTCTTTTACATTAGTTCCTTCTGTCCAATCAGCTCTTGCTTCTTGAGGAAATGCCCAAGGCGAAGCGTTATTCTCAACATTTGAGAATGAAACCTGAAGCTCCGCAGGGAAATCGGCTTCCATCATTACAAGTGAACGGCGCATCCCAACTATTGCAGGCACATGCTCTATGTTTACAGGGCATTCTTGCATACAGGCTGAGCAAGTAGTACATTGCCAAAGTGCTTCGGGATTGACATAATCACCGATCAGCTTCTTATCCATAACTGCTTGTTCTTCATCGGTGAGCTCAACAGCTTCTCGCTCCTGGCCGGACTTCACAGCAGCATCAATTTTTTCAAGGATCGGAGCTTTATCGACGGTTCTTTTTCTAATCTGAATAATAATCTCACGTGGATCAAGGACCTTACCAGTCTGGTTAGCCGGGCAGACAGAAGTACATCTACCACATTCTGTACAAGTATAACCATCGTGTAGTGTTTTCCATGAGAAATCTTCTATATCTTGTACTCCATATGTCTCAATTGTCTCATCCTCAAAGTCAATTGGAGAGAGAGTATTTGTGGGACGATAATTGGAAAAGAAAACATTTGGAATCGATGTAATAACATGGAAATGTTTTGAATAAGGCAAGATATTCATAAATGCAAGTATGAGAACCAAATGCATCCACCATGCTATTTCGAAGATTACTGAAAGAGCATCTTGCGGCAAACTAGCACCAACAAGGCTTGCCAAAGGTCTGCGAGCCCAATCTGCATCCTGACCCATTGCATTTAGTGATGCATTTTCGAATAGCAATGAGGTAACAATAAAGAATATAGTCACTAGTATAAGACCAGCCTCAGTCGACATTTTGCCTTTACGCTTAAGTCGCTGTACCGGACTGATATAACGCCGATATAGAGCAGCTAAAACTCCGACAATAATAAGGGCTATGAAGATATCAGTCAGAAAAGTTATAGCTAAGTAAACAGGCCCTAAAAGATCGAATATATGATGCAGCCCAAAACCAGCAAATATGGTATTCAACGCGGAAAAAAGGAGTATTAAAAATCCCCAAAAGATCATTGCGTGAATAGGACCAGCTTTTTTGTCGCGGAGTATTTTCTTTTGTCCGAATCCTACTACTAGTGTCTGCTTGATACGCTCACCTATATTGCTAAAGCGATCGTCACTTTTGGCAAAGCGCAGATAGCGATACATCTTAATAAGCTGAATGCTAAAAAGTGCTAGCGCTGCACTGAAAACAAGTATGAAGATGATATTCCTTATGCCGAACTCTTGCATCATAGTATTTACCGGAATTGGTTAAGCAACTAAAGTGTAAAGATAACATTTTGGATTGAGAAAAAGAGAAGCAGACTAATGGTACAAAACGTTTTAATAGCCTGATTAAGCTTAAAAAATATTCATGGAGCTTACAGTGGTGCTTAAAGAATTTAATTTGTAGCAGTGTGAATGACAATCAACCATCTACGGTAAAAATATTCCATTTGGGTAACACTTCTCTATGATTATATAAATCAGTACAGCGATTACTTGCGATAGCTTGCAGTATTTTTTAAGACAATTTAGTCAGGATTTGAATTGATATAAAAAAATGTATTATAATCTTAGCCAAAAAATATCAGATCAATTTTTGGCAGATGCTTCTTTCTTGGCTCAATAACAGTCTGCCAGTATTTTATTTGCATCTAATTCATATAGCAACTTTATGTTTGAAATATAGTGGTTATTATTTATATCGCATCTTGGCAGATTTGTATTTTTTTGTAATTTAATGCATTCAAGTGAAAGTATTGCTTGATAATATCAATTTATTTATGAGGTAACCTATGTTAAAAGGTGCTTATTATCGACTTAGCTTAGTGCAGATTTGCATATCACTAATCTGTGTACTCGGAATTGGGATTACAAATAATAGCGAAGCCCGGGCTTATGGAGAGTGTGAACTCTCGGGGAATTTTTGTAGTACTCCATGGACTACAGGCCTGACAAGGACTATAACAGTCCCGAGCTATCCAGGATGCTCGCTAACTGTTGAATTTAAAATGCGAGATTGTAATGGCTGGACAGAGATTGAATTAGATCATATTGAAAGTATACAGGGAGACTGTTCTGCACTTTTCAATGATATATTTCCATATGGTCTATTCAATGGTGTAGATGAAACAGTAACAATAACTATTTGGAAAGAAGCCTATGATGAATTGAGCAAACTGCTATTCGAAGAAATGTATAATGCATTGGCTCCCCAGCATAAATATCTTTTAGAATGTGGTGGTAATGGCGGATGGGGTGAGTATCATCTTATCGATGGTGCTTGTAAGTCTTTATGCCTAAGCTATTATACTGGTACGACCGGGCCGGAAGACAGCTATATTATTTTTGGATATAATCGATGTGAAACAGCCTGTTGCGGGTATATTAAACGCTATTGCTTTGATACATCAACTGGTACTGTAACATTAGTCGGAGAATTGGGACCAATATATGTTGGTGATGGTACTCCTCAATCATGTGAGCAAGCAACTCCTCCAACATGCTCTGGAGGAACCTGGAATTATACTGGTGCTTGTGTTTTTGAATGCGAAGCAGGAGAGTAAAATATGCTTAAACTTGTTATTAGTATTGGCATGCTTCTCTGCATAGCTATTGGAAAGGTTTACTCTCAATCATTGGTTTGGGAATCAACAATTGATCCCGGGCAATATGGTTTTGAGTATTTATGGGGTGATGCACTCGGGGTCTCGGGTGAAGGCTATATGCTTATTTCTGCAACTACAAGTAATGAACAACCTACTGTTATTGAACTAGGACAGTCTGGTGAAGTACTTAGATATAGTTCTCGACCTGTATTGAGTGAAGAACAACTTGGAGTAAAAAACTCTGACAATATCACTTATATAGAGGATATGGGAAATAAGTATGAGATCAGAATGGTCGAAAAAGAAACAATTCTGAATTTCTCTCAGGATTATGGTTTTCATGCGCAGTATCTTGATGGAGCTAGTGGATTATCGCAGTCGATATTAAATGGTAACGAAGAAGATTCGATGCTCAATATATCCTGCGGCACCAATTCGGGTGAAAATGGGAGTGTATTTGCTTCCTACATAGGAGGAAGTAATTCGCACTTACTTTTATACAAAGTGAATAATTTTGGGGTACTGGAACGCAGTTTTGATATCGATGGCTATTCCAGCCCTCCAAGTTTTGTTGCAAAGAAGATCGCGAAATTGAATAACTCCTATTACCTGCTGAGTAGCAATGCCAATAATATTGTCCCGGAAGGTACTGAAGCTTTTGAACTGGTAAAATTTGATTCACAGCTGAATGTCACTAAAAGAATATTGTTTTCTCCTAAAGAACTCGGTATTGAAGGGCATATAGCAACATGTATGAACATGGATGTTCAAGGCGGAAATATTTACATTACGGGAATCATAACCCAGAATCAAGGGGAGCATTATCCGGTTGTATTTGTCTTAAATACAAATATTGAATACGAGGAAACATATATTCTGAAACAAGGGAATTTTGTTCGTGATATATCTGTGGATAATGGATTAATCGCGATAGTTGGTAACTCTACCGAAACTGCTACAAGTATTTTATACACAGCCTTGATTCATGAGACTTCAGGCCAGTTAATGGAATTTAATTGGGCTCCTAATGAGAATGAGAACCAATTAATGAGTTGTCAGCTGTATAAAGGGGAATTATATACTTCTGGAAGATCAGGAAATAGTCTTTATGCTGCCAAACTAAGTTTGCCAGCATCTATTGAAGAAGTTAGTGATTCTGAGGAAGTTTCGATCTGGCCAAATATAACAGATGGAGTTTCGGAAATCAGATATTCAGAATCAGAACCCGAAAGCTATACAGTGACTAATACTTTAGGTCAGACAGTCATGACTGTTTCAGATATATATAGCTTTGATAGCAGAAACTTAGTTAGTGGTAGTTATTACCTTTCTTTTGAGATAGGTGGTAAAAAGGTAGTTAAAAAAGTTATTGTTAAATAAGATTATGTCGGACGCAACATTTGATAAAAGGCCCCTACTTAGTTAGGGGCTTTTATATATATCTCTCTGAATATATGATGATACAACTCAATAAAGCTCAGTAATAATGATCAACGATTATTTTTGACTACCTGTACATCAAACATAAAAATGAGGTAGTAAGAGACTATTTACCTACAGCTGTCTTTATCTGTTTAGCCAAATTATCTTTGAAAAGTGAGGCAAACCCTTGCTTAGGTACTGCGGGCTCTAATGCATCAGATACTGCTGGTGAGATATTATTTTCAAGCTCGGCGATTAAATTAATATTGGCTTCTGTAACACCAACCATCATCCGCTTTCCTTCCGTCTCAATAATAACTATTTGGCTTTTTTGTGTCACCGGCTGGCGGGATACTATCCGTAGATCAACTTCGTTTTTATAAACTCTTTGTTTTTCTGCAATCTTCTTAAGGTAGAAAAGAAGTAGAGCTAAACCAGCCACAAAAAGCGACATAATTGCAAAAGCATTTGCTATTGGATTTTCAAATAATTCCATGATTTAACTAAATGCTCCCGGATTTCTATCCCTAATTACAGAAATAACTATATAGGCAATATAGAGCATGATGAATAGAATACCATTCCACCTCTGTAGAGTAAGTTTTTTGCCTACAGAAACCGATAAAATGATCAGTGCACTTGCCAGTATCATTACCATTATATCAAAATTGGATCCGTTATCAAAAGGTAAGGCAGTAATAGTAGCATTAATCCCTAATATCCAAAGCAAGTTAAAAATATTTGAACCAATGACGTTTCCTACAGCAATATCGGCACTACCTTTACGAGCAGCAGCTATAGAAGTAACTAACTCAGGCAGCGATGTACCAAAAGCTATAATTGTTAATCCGATAAATGCCTTGCTGAGGCCAGCCATAGTAGCAATTGTTACAGCACCATCGACCACCCACTGCCCCCCAAGGAAAAGTCCAATCATACCAAGTATGATGTAGAGTACAGCATTTTTCATTGGTCTGGCATCGATTACTTCTATTTCTTCTGGTTTTTCTTTAGAGAGATTAAAGATATAGAGCATGAAAAGAAAAAAGAAACCTAGTATTATAATCCCATCCCACTGAGAAATTTCTAGCATATTCTGAGCAACAAGACCGTGCCCGGGTTCCCACGCAACATTTGCCAGAAATCCAACTAATAAGGTAGCGGTAAGGGTAAAAGGTATCTCTGAGATAACTGTACTCTTCTGTACTTTAAGCTGACTAATAAGTGCTGTTGCGCCAAGTATTAGAAATACATTAGCTATGTTAGATCCGAAAACATTACCAATAGCAACATCACTACTACCTGATAACGAAGCTGTAAGTGATACTAACAGTTCCGGCGCAGAAGTTCCGAATGAAACTACAGTCAACCCGATAACTAAATCAGATACATTGAACTTTTTAGCTACAGAAGCGGATCCTTCTACCAGCCAGTCTGCACCTTTGATTAGGATCACAAAGCCTACAAAGAACAGAATCATATCTATAGAGATACTGTAATCCATTTCAATACCGTGTTATTATATAGTCTTCACCTGATTTCGTAAGAAGGTCGATAATCCCTCCCTCACCTATCATGTGCCCTGCACCAGCCACTACAAAATATTTCTTATTTCCACTGAGATAATTTTTAACCTTAGTAGTCATTTCTATGTTTCTCTGGGTAAAAAACTTTTCTCTAATTACTTTAGTTTGAGCTTCGTTACCACTTTCAGCCATCTGGTCTTCCATTATCTTCTCCAAACCATCTATATCACCTTTTTTCCATTCAGTGAACATCTGGCTAAGTATTTCAGTACCAGTCATTGCTCCTTCTTGGGTGAAGTAATCAATGAGATCATCACCCATATCATTCATATTATCAAAAAGTGAAAGCTGGTATTTTAATGTCTCAAGCTCTTCTATTACCAGACCTTTTTTCTTGGCTTTATCTAAGAAATGCCTATCAATGCCATAGTCACCGGTAAACCCTGACTTAGCCATATCTAATTGCATCATCATTAGACCAGCTGCCCAGGGTTTGAATTTCTCTAACATATCAGCCGGAATCATGGCACCAACAGATTGCTTCACTTTTTCATACATCTCTGGCGAGAGTTTATCTGAGAGCTTTGTACCGTCGTCATACACCATCATATGCATGGCTTCCATTTGATTTACATTTTCAGGATCCAACTCAACAACTAAGCCTTCAGATTCTTCAAATGCAGCATTGATTTCACTATCAAGGGGGTACATCCCTTTATCACCGATATGAATAGACCCAAGAAGGAATATCTCACTATCGCTATCAGCAACGTGCCAAAGAAATGTATCTTGCTGGCCATCACTCCAACTCTTTTCACTTACAGAAGCACAACCAAGAGATATAAATAGTAGCGCTAGAAATGATATTATAGTTTTGTTCATTACTGTTTCTCCTCAATATCCATACCAACTATCAATTTTGGATTTTTGTTTTAATTATATGCTAGTTATTTATAGCTAAATAGAGCTATAACACTTGTTTATTTGTCTTTATCTGATTGAATAATTGAATCACTTGTTTCCAATTTCTTTTCATCTGCATTATCATCCATAATCACTTCATCAGTTTTTTCCTTATCAATTGCCTGAGCGGCTTCGGTAATTGTATTTCTCAATGAATCAATTTTAAGGTTAAACTCAGGATCTTGCGTTGCAAAGATCTCCAGGTCTTGACGAAATTCTGACAATGTATAACCACTTTCAGCTAATACACTATCGACTGCATATTGGGCTTTAATATCGTTAATGTTTTCAACCCTAGCCATCAGGACTTTACCATAAACTTTTAGAAAATCTTCAGAATTGGGTTTTTCGTCGCATGAGACTATAAGAAACCCAAGGAGTAGAAATGAGAAAAAGACTATTTTCAATTTTTCACCTAATTAATATAGAGCCGGGTATCCATTTTTGTCGAGCCATCGACGAATACGATCAGCATTTGTGTTTGTGGGCTGTCTTTTTAGGAATTCATTGAAATCTTTTGCCGCTAGATCATCCTCTCCATCTTCTCGGTACGAAATACCACGATTCAGATAAGGTAGCCAGTGATCACTATCAATTTCAATTGCCAGAGTGAAGTCTTCTTTGGCTTTTGAGAAATACTTTAGCTTCAGGTAACTATTACCACGATTAATATATGCTTGCAGAAATTCATTATTGATCGATATGGCACGCGAATAATCTTTGACGGCTTCTCTCATTCTATTTAGTGCAGAATTTGCATTAGCTTTCCCAAAATATGCTGCTGCAAGATGCGGATCATTACCTACAGCTTCTTCATAATCAACTATTGAATTTATATAGTCCTTTTTATTGTAATACGCATTGGCTCTCATCAGATATACCTGAGCCTGTGTATTATCAATGGCCAGGCTATTGGTAAAAGCATCAATAGCATTATCATAATCCTTGAGAGTATAATAACTAATCCCCATATTCTTATAGCCCTCAGAAAAATCCGGCTTGGCCTTAGTAGATTTATGGAAATCTTTTACAGCATTTGCAAAATTCTCAAGTTTGGCATGAATTAAGCCTCGGTAATTGTAAGCGAGATAGAGCGAGGCATCTAGTGCAATTGCAGCAGTATAATCGGAAAGCGCTTCTCGATAGTGCCCGAGATTACCATGCGCAAGTCCTCTTGACATAAAAACTTTTGCATCATTTGGGTTTGACTTGATTGCTTTATCATAATTTTCTATTGCTGTGTCAAAATCTTTTTTATCAAAGAAAAGATTTCCCATAAGAACATATGCCTGATAATAATCCGGATTAATTTTGAGTGCTTTTTCCAGATCTTCAATAATAAGCGAAGAAGGGTCACCGATATATACTCTGGCATAGGCACGTTTATAATAAGCAAATGAAAATTCTTCATTAAGCTCTATCGTCTTTGTAAAATCTTTTTCTGCCTCTGAGTATTTCTTGAGGTCTAGGAATAGAGACCCTCGCTTAAAGTAGACAAATGAAAAGCTGGGATTCAGGCGGATTGTGGATGTGTAGTCTTTGATCGCTTCAGCATACATTTCTTTATCAGAAAAGATATTCCCCCTCTTGAAAAACCCAAAAGCTGCCCTTGGGTTGTAGGTTAATGCTTTATTATAACAGTCCAAGGCCTTATCGATATTGTTTTGCTTAGCGAAATTATCGCCTCTATCTAGCCATATCTCGGCCTCTCTTATATCTGCCATGGTTTTAGATAATATTTATAAAACTACTTAGGAAGTACCCTTGCATGTGTTTTTTTGAGTCTGACAACATCCAATAACATCTTGAGAGGATCCAAAATCGGATGAACTTTTGTTCTTTCATCATTATGCCACTCTACAGGTACCTCTGCTATTTTATAACCCCTCTGTAATGCAAGATACAATACCTCGACATCGAAGCCAAAACCATTAACAGTAACTCGCTGGAAAATATCTTCTGCGGACTCTTTGGTAAATAATTTAAAACCACATTGGGTATCACTTATTCCTTTAAATGCAAGAGCTTGTACTATTTTATTGAATGTCTTACCCATAAACTCTCTGTAAAAAGGCTGATGTTTTTTGATTTTCTCGTAATCTATTCCGCGAGAACCAATCGCTATATCATATCCTTTCTCGGCAAGCTCTGGTAACAACCTGAGTATTTCATGAATAGGTGTTGAAAGATCTGCATCTGAGAATAATTTATAATCCCCTGTCACCTCTAACATTCCTTTAGCAACTGCTGCTCCTTTGCCTTTATTCATTTCTTGTCTAATTACTTCAACTCCTTTCTCCCGGGCTATTTTGATAGTAGAGTCAGTACTACCATCATCAACCACAGTAATCAAGTATGAAGTAATAAACTTTCCTAACAGATTACTATCTGCTACCGCATTGTCCATAAATGATTTAATAGAATCAATTGTATCACCAATCCTTGCATCCTCGTTGAAGGCGGGGATAACAATAGACAGGCTCAGCACCTCATTGTCATATCTCGGCTCACTTTTCAATATTACATTAAAAAAAATTATTGCGAAATAGATTCTTCATCTATCCCCATATCAGCATTGTCCTGGAGGGCCGTCAAGGAATTAATCTTAGCTAGGATATCTCTCACAGCCATTTTATATATTGGATCTCTGTTGGCATTGAACTTCTCAACTACATCATCGCTATAACTTCTTGCTGCTGCGAATCCCTCACTTTCATATATTTTGTCAATCATAATTTCTTCCTTGCCAACTATAACACTATACTTAACTCGGAGAATATCCTGAACCTCTTTTGAGCTACTCGAATATCCAGCCGCAATAAGTTTTGCTTTATAGTCTTCTGAGGCTTTGTCTAGATTATCCAGAGTGGCCATAGCACCTTCGTGATCATCTAAGATACTCTGCATAGCAGATTTCATTCTATATGGCCCCCAAGACTGGCCCGAAACTTCTTTAAGAATTTTATCTTGGTGATATGAAGGGTTCTGAAGAATCTTTTCAAGGGTTATTATTACATCTTGCGCAGATTCCTTGGCTTGAGGCTCGGCTCCTATATTATCAAGAAGGGTTGTTTTCTGATAGTTTAGAGAAAGATCAGACGGGAACTGGCGTTCACTGATATTGTCATCTAGAACATCAAAGACCTCAACTGTTTTTGCTATATCACCGGTTTCATCATAAATAGCATCAGCAAAGGCTATGTAAAGTTGTCGATACGTATCCATCAATCTTCGGTGAACAGGATCAAAGTAGACATCAGAATCATTTAGATTTCTGAGTTTGAATCCATATTGTGGTGTTTTTGAATAGAATTCACTATTGTCAACTTGAAGAAGGCACTGACCCATTATATCGAGATCAATCTTGGGTTTTCCTGTATTACTCTTCTGCTCAACAGGGCAAATTCTGAGTGCCATTCCTTCGTAACGGAAATATTTCTCAAGACCGCAATATCCATCGGGAGAGACTGTATTGGAATAATATACCGGCCGCTCAAACCTGGTGTTTTTGACAATATCATGCACAACCTGATCTTGTACCCGATAAGCTATTCCACCATCATATTCGCCTTGGCCTTGGATTAGAGTTTGAAAGGTACCGGTACCTCCGGCCCAATCCGAATCGAATCGCTTCATTGTCTCTTCCGGTATATCTGTGATTTTGATCACTTTTGGTGGAAAGACATCGTAAGAAGGCGCACGTGGATCAAGTTCATCCCGTATTTTAAGCTTTTCATCAGGTATCTCGATCGGAATTTTTTCAGTTCCCCATGGCTCACGATTTTTGAGCTGATCAACGTACCAGATTGTATTTGCTAAAGATAAGTTTACAATACGAATATCTCGTCTCACTCCCATTACGTCTTGAAGATACCAGAGCGGAAAGGTATCATTATCACCGTATGTAAAGAGTATTGCGTCTTTTTCACAACTCTGAAGTATATTGTAAGAATAATCAAACGGTATGAAATTACCGGTCCTGTCGTGAGTAGACCAGTTACCAACAGCCATATTGACCGGAACAACTACAATTGAAAGCGCAACCACAGCACCTGAGATAGCGGTACTAGGCTTTTTCTTAGAAAGATAATCGATAATTCCGAAGACCCCAATACCAACCCACATGCTGAAAATCATGAAAGAACCAGTATAGAAATAATCTCTTTCACGAGGTTGCGGATCTTGTTGTTGTTGAGCCACCGCCATCAGTACCCCCATAAGCAGGAACATAACTAGGAATGAGAATGCCATTTTGGGATCACGGTAGAAATGAAATACCAAACCAAACAAACCAAAAAGAAGTGGTATAGCATAATAGCTAATTGGATACAAATCTTTATACCCTGAATCCCAATTAAGCCTTTCAGCTTCACTTTTTACATTTTCAAAAAAGGGTAAAACAGCAGCACCAGCGTCTTGTTCATCACTAATTCTTCCAGCAAAATTCCATAGTAAATATCTGAAATACATATGATTCATCTGGAACTTAAATAAATATGCCAGCTCACCAGCAGCATTGATCTGTGGCCAGGTCTTGACTGGAACATTCATACCAAACCTATTCACTGCATAATCATATTTAGGCTCTGTCCATTCACCGTATAAGTAGTCACCCTGAGCATCTGTTGATACATAGTTACGTACGAAATGAGCTCCTTCTCTGGAGCTTTTCACTCTTCTGGGCCAGCTAGCATCATTACCATATTGCTCCCTTCCAATATAACGAGCCAGTTCGGTGAAATCTTTTGGTTCATTCTCATTCATTGGCGGATTAGCATTCGAACGAATCATTATATGAGCATAAGTAGTATATCCCATTAATGTAAAAAGTAATGATAATGAAAGAAGAGCTACAGAACTTTTCTTTGTGTTATATGTTCTATAGAGTACTATCCCTAGACCAACAAGAATGGCCACGAGAACAAACTGCATGAAAAAGCTATCTCTTATAACATAATCTTGGGCTGTATTTTTAAGCGGGAAATTCCCAGCCATCATCGCCGGTAACGACATGATCACAAATTTGTATATAATACCGAAAAAGATCAGAATAGCTAAGCCAGCTAAGAAGAACTGGAGATTGAATTTGATCTTGTCACCTGTAGTATATTTCCTGAAATATACTACAAGACCAATAGTAAAGATGGCTAATACAGCTAAAAGGTGAACACCAATAGCTAATCCTATAATGTACATTATTAGTAAAAGATATTTCTCATGTCCGGGCTCATCAGCTCTTTCATTCCAAAGCATCAATAGGTATACAACCACAGCCACAAAAAGCGTAGACATGGCATATACTTCAGACTCTACGGCATTGAACCAGAAAGTATCCGAAAATGTGAAAGCAAGTGCGCCAATAAGTGCTGAACCGCATACGGCAAATATTCCAGCTGAATCACTTGGACGCTTACCGATCATATTATTGATTACCATAACAGCTATATGGTAAAGAAGCCATACCGTAACTGCACTTGAGACTACAGAAACCATGTTCATCTTCCACCCGGCATCACCAAAGGGTATCAATACATCAAAGAGTTTACCTATCATCAAGAATAGTGGTGCTCCCGGCGGATGGGGTACCTGCTGCCAGATTGCAGCCGCAGCAAACTCAGAGCAGTCCCAAAATGGGACACTATCCTGAACTGTGAGCATATATACTACAAGCGAAACAAGAAGAGCTATAAAACCAAATATTCGGTTGATGTTTTTAAACTGCATAGTTATTCATTGAAGAGTGGAAATATCAATACTTAGAATCTGCGCCTTTCTCATACGACTTAACATAAAAGGGGTTATCTATATTTATTATGTTTAGCCAATCTGCGCATTTGGCATAAGATATAAAATTAAGAAATTTTGGTACAAACATCTATTAAGTAGTGATTACCCTAGTTTATATATAACAGATACACTCGAAATTCTTTATTATCTTATACTAATATCTTACTGACACCATCAAAAAGGTATTCTAAGTTGGCAATCCTAAATAAGTATCTGGTTTTGTTAGTCAATACCGTACCTACTTTTTGTACTCATAGTATTATAGCTGTTTTATTTTTATTATCTATTTCGGAAGTAGATGCTCAAAATGATAGTATCCCATCTTCTGAAAACAAAGCGTATGAAAATCAGCCACCTGAGCTTGAAAAGTCTGATAGTACTGAGACTAAAGAGTTTGCCAAGGAATTTGGCTCCGAAACTATAACTGTCACTGCTGCCCCACGTGTACAAGCTGTCCAAGATGTACCTATCAGTGTTTCGGCAATACAGGGTGATATGATGAAACTCCGTACTACAACTACGCTTGATCAAGCCCTACAGTATGTACCAGGTGTGGAAATTAATCAAGATAATATCAGCATAAGAGGTAGTTCAGGTTTTAGCTTTGGGATTGGCAGTAGAGCGGTATTATTGTTGGACGGTTTTCCAATGATTGCTGCGGATAATGGCGATATCAAGTTTGATGCTATGCCTGTTTTTAATATCCAGAGGATCGAGGTAGTTAAGGGCTCAGGATCGGCTTTGTACGGTACATCAGCTATTGGCGGTGTAATTAATATCATTACAGAAAAACCATCCTCTGAAGGTAGCCTGAAAACTCGGGTATATTCCGGTTTGTATCCTCAGAGCAATTATGAGCAATGGCAGTTCTCAGATTCCCCTACTTTGGACCATGGTCTTGATATAGCCTATACGAAAGCATACGAAGATATCGAAGTGAGTTTTAATGCCGGAGCGGTAGATGCAACCGGCCATAGGGATTATAATGAATCAAATCGCTGGAATGCTTATCTAAATACAGTATGGAAATCTGGTGATTTCACTCGAATACGATTATTAACGGGATATGCTCGGGAGAAAAAAGACGATTGGATATATTGGCGTGGTGTTGATTCTGCTACATTTCCTGCATATAGGCAAGACTATCGGGTGATAGGCGCACCAGAGAGTGAACCATTTACCAAAATTACTTCAGATAAGATAACAGCTATGGCAAGTATAAACCACATCTTTGATAACGGATCATTTATCAATGCCAGATCAGGAGTATTTATAACTTCTTTTAATAACGGCCTTGAGGGGCTAACAGTTCCTGAGGAGAATCTCGAAGAATTTCGAAGTCAGATAAGAGAATCCGATGCTACTGCCTGGAATAGTGAAATACAGTATAACTCTTCTATTTATGAAGATTTTTTCCTGACATTAGGTAGTTCTGCTCAATTGAATATTGTTGACAGTAAGAATTTCGGTAACAATACTCAAGCTATATATTCTGGATATGCCCAAGTAGAAGTATCAGCAGTTGAAGATATGACCATAACTTTTGGTGCAAGGCTTGATCAGGAGCAAACTGACACAATATCTTCCCCGCTCCAGTTCTCACCAAAACTTGGGGTTTCCTGGAAACCTTTCAGTAGCTTGTCGCTACGAGGTAATCTTGGTCGAGGATTCAGAGCACCTATCATTGCAGAAAGATATGCTTCTGCTAATTTCCAAGGATTCAGTGTAATACCTAATCTCGATCTCAAACCTGAGACTTCATGGTCATATGAGCTTGGGGGAACTTATACTTATGATGAATTTGGGTTCCCTATTATTTTTGATGCCGCAGGTTTTCTGAACCAAATGAATGATCTAATTGAACCAACTTTTGATGAAGATGGAAAATTAAAATTTGCAAATATTGTGAATGCTGAAATAAGAGGTATTGAAGTAGCTGTAAGAAGTTTTCTTTGGGAAAAAATTGGACTTGAGACATCAGTAACACTGCTTGATCCTAGAAATACTGATACAGATGACTATCTTAATTACCGTGGTAATCTATTATGGTATTCTCGTTTGTTGATACCTTGGGAGAATTTGATCTTCTCATTTGATTACCGCTATAAAACACCTTTTGAGAGTACAGATTTATTACTAGCTTCCCAAGTATCTGACGCGAATGTTTATAATGCGGCAAGAGTACTTGATGCTCGAGTAAGATATGACATGCAGAATGACACTGGATGGCCGGTATCTCTGACGCTGAATATTGCGAATGCACTTAACTATAACTATACAGTAATGGTAGGTAATCTGGCTCCTACCAGATTTATCCAGTTAACTCTTGAATCTGAGCTATGAATAAAAAAAATCTGATTCTTTTACTATCGATTTTTTTCTTGTGGACGGGGGCTTGCGATGATGGCCTTACACCTGATGACAAGTTAAGTACTATAGCCTCTTTTTCAGGAACTATCAGAGTAAAGGGCGGAAAAGAATCCTGGCCGGATAGTAGCGAAATGTTTGGTATACGGGTGGGTGCTTTTAAAACTGCCGACCCTTCTTCACTGATAGGAGAAGTAGTTAGCGGTAATGCCTATTTCACTTTTAATAGTGTTGGGAGTTATTTCGACAGTATTGCTTATACAATTGAAATTGAAGATGCTCCTGCAGACTTGAAATACTCTATAGTAGCCTGGCAGTTTGATAGTCTTCTTACTGATCAGAGAGTTGTGGCAGTATACGGAGGGGATCAAAGACAGAGTTTCTTGCTTTTACCGGGAGATTCGCTTACTGATATTGACTTCTTGATAGATTTTGAAAATCTACCAGAACAACCTTTCTAAATACTGAATAGGATCTTATTCTAAGATCTGAGCCCTTTCAATCTTTCAGCAGGATCAACTAATGTGGTTATCCTGATACCAAAATGTTTGTCTATAACTACGACCTCACCTTCAGCTATCTTTTTCCCGTTTACAAGAATATCAACAGGCTCGGAAACTAATTTATCAAACTCAACCACCGAACCTCTACCAAGCCTCAGAATATTGCGGATAAGCATATTTGTTCTGCCTAACTCAATAGATACCGGCAGCTGTAAATCGTACAGCAGCTCCAATTTGGAATCCATAGGAGAATAACCCCCTCCGGAACCAGATTCATCAAAATCCATCTCATCGAAGCCCGCAGAGCTATAGGTAGAAGCATTATCAGCCGCCTCTGTAGCAGCATCCAAATTATCTGTATCAAGATCACCACTTGATATCAGAGCATCTATTTCATCTTGCGTCATTGTCATGGCGCTACACCTTAACGTTTATATTATTAATCTCTAATTTTATTCTTCATATTTGAAGGTCAGATCTTGATCAACCATATCTTCATCTTTCAGAAGACGAGTAATCTTTACCCCTTTTTTCCCTTCTACAGAACCAGGTCGTCCGGCTAATTTTCTTTTCTTTCCAATCCAGATCTCTATCTCATCGGTAATGCGTTTGTCAAGTTTGACAACATCTCCTTCTTTAAGTTCCATAATATCAGCCACAGTGACAGATGTCTTACCTAATTCTGCAATAACTGGCAGATATGTGGTTTCAAGTTGAGATTTGATTGAGGCAAAATTCTCTTTCTGACGAGCTTTAGTCTGACGCACTGCCGACGCAGTGACTTGTTGTTTGTTGAGTCTTGCTAGAACTTCCTCAAGAGCAAAAGTCGGGAAACAGAGATTCATGAGGAATGTATTTACTCCGATATGGACATCGAACGAAACTACGACAACAATTTCTGAGGCTGGAGCTACCTGAACGAAATCAGCTTCCATCTCTAGTCTTGAATACTTAAAATTAATATCAGCTATTGACTTCCAAGCATTCTTAAGATCAGAAAGAGCATGTTCGGTAATCCCTCTTATAACAGCCTGCTCAATTGGAGTAATAGTTCGCGGTTTGGGTGGTGTCTCCGCAGATCCACCTAGTAAGCGCTCCATCAGTGTAAGTGCCAACTGTGGGCTAATCTCCATAATACCCTGCCCATCAGTGCCTTCTATATCAAAAACATATAAACAACTTGGATTGGAAACTGAGAGAATAAACTCAGAATAAAAAAGTTGGTCAACTGAAGTGACTGAAATTGAAACTACTGTCTGCAGTTTTGATACTAGATAGTAACCAAACACCTCAGCAAAGCTTTCATGTACATTCTGAAGAGTACGAACCTGGTTTTTTGATATACGATTAGGACGACGAAAATCGTAGTTAACAATATCGCCTTTGGAAGTTTTATTGGAAATGACCTCATCGACGTTGATGGCGCCTGCGGTCATGTCCGACAGTAGACTGTCAATTTCGTTTTGTGATAGTACGTCAGCCATTTCCTCTCACTGGTAATTATTGCAAAATCCTTTTGCGGGCCACAGGCCTTTTCCTTCAGGCCATGTACTCTTTTAGAAGCATAATATAGCTTCTTAGTTTATTGCATGATATATTCTGAGATAAGTACTTCTCTCAAGTATATGTCTTTTTCCTTAAAAATAGGCTTCAATTCTTCTCGAAAAATCTCAGGCATCAAGTCACGATTCTCTTGAAGTTCTTCTGGCAACATAGAGCCAATAGTCATTATTATTTTGGACTTAACTTCAGCCAAAAGCTTCATCATCATCGGACTTGATTCAGCAAGATCTTCGGCCTCTACACTCTCTTTGGGTATATATATCAGACCAACATTTACAGCAACATACTTACTAGAAAGCTTGGGGTTAGTTACAATCTTACCTGTCTCAAGATAAAGCTTATTAGAGTCATCCGTAAAGAAATCTCTCTCTTCACCATCTTCTTCTGCCGGTTCCGCTTCTTCGGTATCAACTACTTCAGAATTCCCAGCATTTTCAGATTTTTCTTCCGATTCACCAGTAGAAAAGAAAACCTGAACCACAACCATAATTAGAACAACTTGTAACAAAATAACACCTGCAATAATACCAATTATTGCAGGCATAGACATCTTATCACTTTTCTTCTTCTTCTTCGGCTTTTCAACTTCTGGGGTTTCCTGAGCCTCAGGATTTATATCTTCCGCCATTTAATTTTAGTATCCTTTATCAAAAAACTGACTTAGATGCTACTCTTCAGTAAACATACTTATCGGCATAAAGTTTCAATATCTTAAGATATCGAAGGTATATACAGTGCGACATGGACCCATTTGGTTATTAAAAACCACTTCGGGCTTCTTATACTATTTGTTTTCTTCCCATATTAAAATATCTGAACCCCATGGATGCTAGCATCTCGGGGTCGTACAGATTTCTTCCGTCGAATATAACTTTTTCTTTCAATTCGCTTGCCAACCTATCGAAATCCGGATTTCTGAAAGCATTCCATTCAGTTGCAATAAGTAAGGCCGAAGATCCATTAAGCACTTCATATGGCGACTCGGCATACTCAATCCGGGAGCCAAAAATCTCTCGAGTGCGATCCATTGCTTCTTCATCAAAAGCAATAATAGAAGCACCAGCTGAAAGCAGCTCCTCTATAACCTGAAACGCGGGAGCCTCTCTAACATCATCAGTATTAGGCTTAAAGGCCAATCCCCACAGAGCTAGTTTTCTCCCTCTGATGCTCTCACCAAAATATTTTTTTACTTTGTCGGCAAATCGGCTTATCTGGCTAGTATTAACTTGTTGGGCGGCTTCGATAATTCTCAGTGGGGTACCATGCTCTCTTGCAGAAAACGCAAGAGCTCGTACATCTTTCGGAAAGCAAGAACCACCATAACCGAGACCAGCAAAGAGGAACCTTTTCCCAATTCTCGTATCAGAACCTATTCCGCGCCTTACATTTTCAATATCTGCACCAACCTGCTCACAATATGCTGATAAATCATTCATAAAGGAAATCTTGGTAGCTAAGAAGGAATTAGCAGCATATTTAGTGACTTCCGCAGATCTTATGTCAAAGATATAAATAGGAGCACCGCTTCTGACAAAGGGACCATATAGCATTTTCAGCTTACCTGCCACTGAATTGTCGTCAGTACCAATTACTACCCTCTCGGGCTTTAGTGCATCCTCTACAGCAAAACCTTCTCGCAGAAACTCCGGGTTACTTGCAACAGATACACTATTGTTTCCTCCCAGTATTTCAGTGAAAATTGCTCTGACCTTATCACCTGTACCTACCGGTACAGTAGATTTGTTTATCACAATAAAGCTTTTATCGGCATGGTGGTGCTTTATAATATCAGCAATATCTGTAGCAACTTTCATTACATGCTGTAAATCAGCAGAACCATCCTCATTGGGAGGAGTCGGCAGGCACAGGAAAATTATCTCTGCATGCGCAACAGCTTCTCTTAAATCCGTTGTGAAATCAAGCCTACCAGCTTCAATATTTCTATTAAGCAAAAGTTCCAGTCCAGGTTCATAAATAGGCGACTGCCCTTTTTTCATTAGTTCAACTTTCTCTTTGTCAATATCAACACAAAGAACTTTGTTACCTGTCTCAGCAAAAGTGGTTCCGGAAACAATACCTACATAACCGGTACCAATTACCGATATATTAAATGACATAACTATACTAATGTTTAATTTTCAATTAATGTTAAATGAGTTGTGCAATTCCGAATACCGCCAGAATTATTATTAATATCAGGCAACCTACTTTGAAAAGCTTTCGAACTAATGCCAATAAAAGGAGAAGTGCAAAAACACCCACAACAACCCACAACCCTATGGGCATCTCAACTATTTTAGTGAAAATCAGATCTAGTTCCAATTTGGAAATCCCGTCCAATTATTAAAAAAAATAAATTATCCATGTCTGCGAACAAGGATAATGTAATTTAAGGATATAGGGGTTTATATCAGGTGTTTGTTTCTAGTAAAAACTGAAAACCAATTTTTAACGAAGAATAAAGGTAAGAGGAATAACTCCTTCCATAATCGCATCAGTATCAAGGGGATTAAATTGCCACTTTCTAAGTGCTTCTATGGCTGCGCGTTCAAGAGCTGGATCGGCTTTGGTTGTAGGTGTAACAGTTGACACTAAACCATTGGGCAACACTTTAAATCTAAGAACAATACGAGCCGAAGCATGAACACCCGCTGGCATCTTGGGCAGTACTTTCTTAAGAACGACACGATTACCACCCCCACCCCAGTCAATATCACCGAAGCCATCTCCAGAGCCTTTACCGGACCCACGTGTCTTCAAACCACTTCCTAAGTCACTACCATCCTCAGCACCAACCGAATGAGCTGATACAGCCTGATCATTTTTTTGATTATTTCTTTGATTAGTCGAAGCATCTTTCACTGCTACAAGCCTGTCCGAAACCTCATCAGATGTACTGATATTCTCCTTACCATTTTTGGCAGAAACTTCAGCATCTTGCAAATTGCTTGTCGCTTCTCTACCTCTTATCTTTACTCCCTCTTCTGTGAGATTACCAGATTTCATCCCTGTACCATCTCCAGAGCCAAAAGAAAGTATTTCAATTGGTATCCTATTCCGCTCAATGATTCTCGACTGCACAGGATCAAGATCAAATATACCTATGAATAACAATACTAACAGAGTTATGGTAATACCTCCAATAAGTCCTTTGAAGGCATTTGAGTCCCATGGTATATTGATATTTACCCCGGAAGGTAATTCATGTCTCGATGATACGAACATATTCTTATGTGCTTCTAGATATGCCATTTTTTATCTAGTATTTAATACTGTAACCAAGGCTTTTTGTTTCCATTAACAAATGTTTACTTTAACCTGTCTACCCAGACTTGAGCATACCCGAGCTTTCGCGCAGCCCTAAGAGCTTCTTCCCTAGTCTTATAATCACCTACTCTAACTCGATACCAAATCTGATCTCGTATCACATGTTCCGATATAAAAGCCTTGCCGACTTTTCGATTATCCAGTTTCTTTCTCCAAATCTCAGCATCTTCTCTGCTTAGAGTCGAAAAAACTTGCACGGTATACGATCTATCATTCTCGGTCTCATCTAGATTTTTATTCTGTCTGTTCCTTATCTCTGCTAATAAGTCATCTGCTCTTTTATCAGCTGAATCTGTAGCTTTACTACTCTTATCTATAGGTATATGCTTAGATTCATCTTGCTGTTCATTGATCTTTTCTGGCTTAGGTTGTTTCTTAGGCAGTGTCTTCTCTTTGGTACTAATATCAGAAGCCGAATTACTTACCTTAGACTCTTTGTCTTTCTGGGAATCACGAAAAGGATTCTTCTTGGTTTTTGTAATTACCCTTGATTGCGATTGTGTTTTTTCTATATCTTTTTCAGCTTGGATATAATTATCAATCTCTGAATCAGGATTAAGTTTTTCTGATGGTTCTCGGAAAGGATTATCATTTGCATCTTGCCCCTGATCGTCTTCAGAATATAATTCATCATCCGGATCAGACGTATTTTCTTTAGTCCCAGAATCCTTAGGATCAACTTGACTAGTTTCCGGCTTTTCAACATCGGAAGCTTTTTGTTCCAGGTACTGATTGACCTTATCCTGATCGACAATACCGTCGTCACCGATAAAATCTTCCATACGCATGCTGACCCATGATACTGTATCCACATCAATTGGTATGTCAAAGCTAAAACCAAGGTTCTTAAGATTTAAGTACAGAGAGTAATTTTTATTCTCTTGATCACCTTTAAGATAGAAATATGTACCAAATGCTGTAAGTAATATCAACGCTACAGACGAGCCAACTATTATAGGCCAAAACCAAGGTGAACGTTTTTTTTCTCTTTTCTCTTCTACATTTTCTTTCGATTGTTCAGTCTGTTTATCAGCCAGAGGTACTTTTACAGGCTTAAGTCCATAATTACTCGGCCTGTCACCTGGTATTTCACTGAAATCCATCTCAGTTTCTGTACCATCTGAGCTTGTCGGCTGTACTAGTGGCGCTGCATCAGCAAGTTCTTGCTCAGCTTCATCCTGAATTTTTTCAGCCTTTTTTTCCTTCCTACTTTTGCTTCGTTCAAGCTCGCTATTAATGATATCCTTCAAATCATCGTTAACAGGATTTTCAGATAATTCAGGATTTGTAGGTCGGAGTTCATCTTTACTGACAGGTTCATCACCGAAAATATCAGCATAAGGTCCTTCAGCTTCATCTTCAGCTTCGACTTCCTCCTCCGAATCTAGCCCACCTGCAACATCATCTTCACTATCATCAATTAGATTCCACTTTTCTTCAGAGCCTGGATTAATCTCTTGAGATTCGACATTCTCCTCTAAATCTTTGTCATCACTTAATTCTGGTTCCGACGATTGATCGACGTCTGCTTCTATTTCTTCAGAAGTAGCATCCTCGGGAGACGATTCATATAATGGCTTATCTTCCCCAGAGATCATCTCAGGGAGATCACCAGGATACTTTTCCATCTGACTTAGCTTGAAGGTTTCATCACCCTGTTCACCAGCCTGGAAGCCTGTAATCTCCTCTTCAGGATTTAGATTTTCATTATCGAATTGAGCCATCTAAATAAGTGTGCATATATTCATCAAACCTGTATGACTAGAAGCGCCAAGTTGCACCTCCAGAAAAGAACAGTCCTCTAGCTCTGTAACCGTTCCAAACATATATATCACTATCAAGCAAATTACGTGCCTCAAAGTTCAATACCAAACCATTACCGAGTTCTGCATCTACTAATAGACGAAGATCAAAATATCCTGGAATCTCTTCTTCATTTAGTATATCGGCGAATCTACGCGAAACATATGATATTTCTGGTGAGATTGAAAGAAAATCAAAAAGTACTTTCGTATAATCAATCTCTATTTGAAAATCAGGAAGATATGGTACATTTTTTTCAGACTGCTCCGAAACTCCATAAAAATATGTAAGATTCCCTGTCAGATTATCTTCAGCTGTAGGCATCCAGTAAGCCTCAATCATAGTTTTAGCAATATTCGCATCAGCATAAGATGCTAGAAAAAGACTCTCCGGCGCATCGGAATAAAATCTGTAGTTCTCATATGAATCAAACTCTGCACCAAACATAAAACCAAATTTAGTAACCGGATGATGCCTGAGAAAAACGCCTGCTCCAAAGATATTCTTAGTAAACAGTACATTTGAAAGACCACTCAAGTATGGATTATGAGTTATCATCGTAGCAAAAGTATTCTTTTCAATCCCACTTCTTGCCTCAGCCCTGGCAGTAAAAACACGACCCAACGGCAAATTAAATTCAGATCTAATCTCTGGCCATATAATTGCATCTCCAGCACCTGGCACAGCATAAGTTGCACCCAGTCTATTCAGCAAAGTAAAATCACTATCAAAATAATCCCAAGCAATTCCACCAGAAAAGCGTGCATAATCACCAGTAGCATAGGTATTGTAAGATAAATCTAACTCTGCACCAAAATTTGCTAAATCACCAGTACCTTCTACCAAAGCATAACCGGACATTCCAAAGTCAGTACCATCAGGTAAATCTGAAATAAGCGAAACCGAACGCACTCCACCTCTCAACTGAAATAAATAGCCCTCATAGCTACCATCTGTGAATATATCACCTTTCAAATCAAGCACTGATATATTCTGAGCAGAATCAGCTGCAAAATTGTTATAATTATTGTTTCCAACCGATATCGTTGTTTTAGTTTCACTTCCACCGAAAATCCAGAATTTGTCCTCAGCGACATAATCTGATTCTAATCTGGCAAAGAATTTGGAATAACCTGCTTCATCCAGATGACCATCGGAAAGCTCTACAGAACCATCGAGATACATATCGAAACGTCCGAGAGAAAACCCCAAACCAGCTTCCGCACGCGGCGTAACAAATGATCCGAGACTACCTTGCAGATAACCTGTTTTATCATCAGGCCGCGGGATTTCATTCGGTAATGGCGGTAGTGGTAACAGAATTGGAGTCTGCTTTTCCAATGAATTGATAGAATCAAGTATGTTATCAGCTAGCTTATATTCTAGTTCAGGTAGCCTTTTCTCTAATGAGGCAATTTTATTTTCCTGAGTACCATAGATTATGGTATTGGGAAGATTAAATGGTTCATTTGGGGTTTGTTCAGGCTGCGTAGACTCTACCTCTTGCAATCTGGACTGACCACTGAGATAAACCGAAGTAACTAACGAAAATAAGACTAAAAAGAATTTATTTGCCTTTTTCATATTTATTGCTCCTCTCCAATCAAATCTTCAATCCTCTTTATTCTACTGTTAGCAGTGAGTCCGAAGTCATCATCAGTTCTTAGTTCTCTGAGAGCTTTATATACTTCTAATGCATTATCATACATTTCTTTTTTTTCATATGCTTCTCCTTGATCCAGCAGCGATTTTGAGAACCAATCCTCGTAACCAGCAAATTCCATCTTAGTTTTTTCAAAGGCATCAATAGCTTCCTCATAAAACTCATCTACCATCAGAAGTTCACCAATTCGGTAACTAGCTTCGGCCGCAAAACCAGGATCTACCTTATTCTGTACGAGTTTAGCGAAATGCATCCTGGCTTCACTAGTGAGTCCCTGCTTCCGAGTGAACATTCCTAATTTATATCTGGCATTAACACCATATTCATTATCAGGAAAACTATCAGCTACAAAAGTGAAAAGTTCTAGTGCTGTTGTAGTATCTCTAAGTCCATACTTAAGAATTGCTCTCTCAAAAGCAGCCTGAGCAGCAACAATATCTCCAGGGTAGCTTTCGATTATGGTCGCAAAAAGCGAATCAGATTTTGGTACGTTTGCTTGGTCTTTCCATAACATGGCATTCTCAAGCATTCCTTTGGCAGCAAAACTATTATCAGGGAATTTCTCTCTTAACCGTAGAAAAGCAGCTTCAGCTTCTTCGGGCTGGCCCATCTCTATATAAGACTTACCAATCCAATACATTGCTTCGGCATTTTCTTCCCCTTCAACTTCAGATTCAATAAGTGACTCATATTCATCTATTGCATCTTCATATCTGCCATTAGCAAATAGAATAGATGCCTTTTTTTCTTTGAAATCACGCACAAAAGGCGATGAGGAATTATTAGTAGTATATAAGTTAATTACTTCAATGGCTTCATCCTCTCTATCCAGTAGAATAAGTGATTGCTGAATACCTCTTAAAGCTTCAGGAGCCAGCTCGCTATCCGGATAAGTATCAATTACATATTGATATTTTTCTCTAGCCATATCGTATTGACCGGAATTATAGAATGCATCCGCTATTGAATAATGAGCACGAGGTATATAAATACTTCTAGGAAAAGCTTCAATTAAATACCTGAAACCCTCTATAGCCTGCTCATACTGTGCTTGTTGGAATTTCACCCATCCAATCAGATAAAGCGCATTGGGAGCAAAAGGACTTTGTCTATACGCTGTTACAAACTGCTGGAGAGCAGTGATTGACTGTTCATAATTCCCCATCTTAAAAAGTGCGTTTGCTCTTTGGAATGAAGAATACTGCCCGATTTCTGAATCTGGTGCAAGCTCAGTTGCTCTTTTATATGCATTAGCAGCCGGACCGTATTGCTTGTTTACATAAAAGCCATCACCCTGTCTGGTCATTACCTCAGGGCCATATGCTGTCTGCGGATATTCACCTACAAGTCTGTCAAAAGTACGAGATGATTTTTTGAAATCCTTTAGCATAAACTGAGACCAACCAATAGCATAAAGAGCATCTTCTCTCCGTTTTGTTTCGGGATATTTATCCAGCAAAGTTTCAAATGATTGTATAGCATTTTTATATGCATTTCTTTGGAAATAGGCTTCGGAAAGCCAGAAGAGAGCCTCATCGGCTCTATCATCCTGCCCCGCAACTGCTATATAAGATGAAAGATCAGAAATTGCGCGGGCATTAGCGCCAGACATTACTTCGGAAATTCCTTTTTTGAGCCTCGCTTCCTTTATATACCAATCTTTTTTTGGCATATTGTATTGTTTAGCACCTTCGGCTAATTCTTCAGCCTGGCCATAGACATTTGCAGCTTTATCATATTGTTTCAAATGCATATAAACTGCACCAAGTAACAGATCTATTCTAACAAGTGCCTGCGATCGAATAAGTTCATTTTGCGCTCTTTCAAGTGTTTTTCTAGCCTCTAGATAATCACCTTCCTCATACTGTAACTGCGCCAACTCCAATAGGACTTGTCCCTGATAAGGATACCCAGCCTGAACTGCAAGTGCAAAAAACTCTTTTCTTGCTTGTTCGACTTCCCCTTTATATTTCAATGTAATTGCTCGATATAACTGAGCTATCTCTTTGAGCTGATTATTTTCTTTATTCAGGTCAGAGAAAATAACTTTATCATACAAATCCAGGGCTTGGCCATATTCACCGGTATTAAGGTTTGCCCAGCCAGCTCCTAATCTTACAAAGTTTGCCAGATCATCGTTCTCAAATGTTTCCAGAAATGTGTTGAAATAACTAAGTGCTTCTTGGTAGTTCCCTGCCATATTAGCAGCCTCACCTCTAAGATAGAGTATCTCTTGTCTGGCAAATTCTGAATTAGACTGCTCAGGATACTTTAGGCCTATTGAATCCTGCTTCAAAATACTTGAAAGTACAGCATCAGCGCGCTCCAGATTAAGGGTAGCTGCTTCAAATTTCCGTATGGTAATATTATTATTAGCTTCTCTGATAAGCGAAGCTACATAAGTATTTGAGAGGGGATAATTAATACGTAGTTTTTTAAATCTGGAAATAGCCTCTAGGTAGTTTTCCCTCATCTCTTCTATCTTACCTAGCGAGTATAATGCATCATCGGCATAATCACTATCCGGATATCTCAGCATAACTTCATCGAAGAGTGGATATGCTGAATCAAAATCACCATTTCTAGAATGAGCAACCCCCTCCCAGAAAAGAGATTGTCCGGCTAAATGCTTATAAACAACATCATTACGCCTGTATTCATAATCCGATTCGGCTATGAGTTTTGCTGTTTGGAAATACTCAGATGCTTCACGGAAATTATTTCTCTCAAAATTAATCACACCTCTTTTGAAGGCAGCAAAAGAAACAAACGGTGAATTAGGATGCCATTTAATAAATTCTCCCAGCTTAGAGTCAGCCATATTGAAATTGCCATTGGACAGATCAATATCTACTTCCAATAAAAGAGCTCTTTCTGTGGAGATATTTCCCGGAAAATCCTCAATCAATTGATCAAGTTCACGATCAGCTTTTTTAAGTAAACCAATATCGTATTCACGAGTAGCAGTTAATAAATACTCTGATCCATAACTATAGCCTGGATGATTTATTTGAGCAGCCAAATTTAAAGTTATAAATAGAAAAGCAATGATCAGCACCACGAGTCCCAAAAGGAATTGTGACCCGAGTTTCCCATTATCACTTCTGCTGCTAATGTGAGGGAGGTAAGGGTTCGTATTTTGCATCGATATAAAACCGGAATTTTGTTAGGCGGCCGAGATTACCCTAACCGTCTTGCTTCAAACTCTAATTCACTGATAACGGCATGCCGTGCCATTGGTTACTAATTCAGAAAACTTAGATAACCAGCATACGATTATACATATGCCGGCGGGTTTGTGATCTAGAATTATTAGTAAGATTAGGAATACACTGCTTTGCAAGATAATGAATAAAGAACTAATGTTCGTTTTCCAAATTTCTACGAACAAATATCTAGTTCATAAAGATATTAATTTCGCATTCCTGAGCTTATATAACTAGCTTAACGGCTAACTAAGCAATATGATAGAGAAGATAAAACCCATTTTCAAATTTCAATGATAGTTTATACTTTCATCCAAAGACTATCAACAAAATATTTTTTGCAATCATAAAAATTCTCTACCAAAGAAAACCCGCTTAGCCTAGCCAATCTTTCGATATCTGTAATTGAATATTTTCTAGATACCTCTGTATGGATCGTCTCCGCATATTCAAACTCGACTTCAAGCCCCAATTTCTCGAAGTTAACCAATTGATTTTTAGTACTAACAAGATAGCTCTTACATACTCCCTCAATTGGGTCGTAAGATTCATAATGAGTAAAAAAGTTAGTATCAAAATCAGCACCGAGTTCTTTGTTCATACGATGTAAAAGATTTTTATTAAAACGTGCTGTAACCCCTTGCTTATCACTATACGCTGCTCTAATAATATGTGGATCTTTCTTAAGATCCATACCTACTAGAAAATAATCGCCCGGATTTAATTTTTCATTTACGCTGGTAAGGAAATCAATACTATCATCTTCTAAGAAATTACCAATATTTGACCCCATGAACATCACAAGCTTTTTTCGTCCTTCATCTTTAATCTGATCTAGAGCAGCAAAATATTCTTTGTTGATAGGTCGGGAATGTAGGTTCGGAAGTTCTACAGCCAGATTCTCTAATAATCCCTGAAGAGCATCCCTACTGATATCGATAGGCATGTAGGCAAACTTATCTTTTCGTGCTGTCATTCTCTTCAGCAATAATTTAGTCTTAGTACCATCTCCAGCACCAAACTCTACAATCAAGGTAGAAGACTTACTTGCACCAATTCGATCAAGTATCTCATCAGACTGATTTTGGAGTATTTCATACTCGCAGCCTGTCAGATAATATTCCGGCAGCTTCATGATCTCTCTGAAAAGCAGACTGCCCTTTTTATCATAAATATACATTGAAGAAATTTGCTTTGGTTCCGCAGTCAGGCCTTTATAAACTGCTGTAGCAAACTCTTTTAGTTCAGCATCAAGTCCATTACCAATACTTGTATTCATATAATTTTAGCTTCAGTCATTTTGGTCAATCAATATCTTTGGCAAGTCTTATACCACTGAACTGCCATCGTTTTGTAGGATGAAAAAAGTTCCTATACGAATGTCTATAATGCGATATAGGTGTTGCCATTGAGCCTCCTTTCATAACAATCTGTCCAGACATAAACTTGCCATTATATTCGCCCAACGGGCCTTTGTCTCTTCTATATCCCGGATAAGGAAGATAGTAGGAATTAGTCCATTCCCATAGTCCTCCGCCAAACGGGCTATTACCATGCTTGTTGTAGATTGGATGTAAATAGTTACTGCCAAGAAACATTTCTTTGTCCAGGGAACTTTCAGAAACAACTGATTGCAAAATCTCAGCTGCTACCTCCCACTCATTTTCCCTAGGTAATCTTGCGCCAGTCCATCTTGCAAAAGCTTCTGCTTCATAAAAAGATATATGACAAACAGGAGAAGATAAATTAATTGGCGCAAGACCAGCTAACGAATATTCACTCCAATCTTCTATGTCAGCAGATGCAGGCAGTTTGTTTCTGTTCGGTAGGTCATAATTTGGGAACCAATATAAAGGGCGATCTATATTATTCTCTTTAATCCAGTCCCATCCATCAGATAACCATAGCAGAGGGTTCTGATATGCTTTGTCTTTAATAAACTCAAGAAATTCCCCATTAGAAACATAGCGATTTGCAATAGAAAAAGGGTAGACATAACTTTTATGTCTAGGCTGTTCATTATCAAAATAAAAATCATCACTACCGCCTGAGAACCCAGTTAGATATATACCTTCATCTATATTTTGATAACTCAGATTTGCAATTGGCAACTCTTTATTGACTTGTTTATTAGTAAAAATCGGATGATAAGGATTGGTACCATAAATATGCTTAATGTCATATATCAATAGTTCCTGGTGTTGCTGTTCATGATGCAAGCCTAACTCTAGTAGTAAAAGAGCTTCTTTACGCCTGCTAGGCTCAATTTCGGCAAGCCAATCGCTCTGCTTGGCAAGAAATCTGAGTTGCTCATCAACATAAAACCTATATCGCATAACTATGTCTAGAGTAGGACGGTTGATAGTCCCTCTGAGGTGTTTATCTATACGGGTACCCAGACTATTATAATAGCTATTGAAAAGGTAGGGGAAATCTTTGTCAAACAGCTGATAGCCTTGAACAAAGTTATTAAGGAAGAACATCTCAAAATACCAGGTCGTATGCCCCAGGTGCCACTTAGGTGGAGAAACATCTTCTATTGTCTGGCAGACTGTATCCTCAGGTAACAGTCTTGAGCAAATATTATTAGTCAGTTCTCTAGCTGATAATATCCTCTCTAAAAGTAGATTATCCATAGATACAAGTTAAAAAAGGTTAATAGAAAAAGAGTTAATTTTTTGTTAAACTATCTCCCAGACTCTATTCATAAGATTCATAAAAAGTTCATACATCAATAATATATTTGTATAAGTGCAGTTTCAATTGCGAATGTAAGCCAACAAAATAGATAGATATATGGTTGATCTGGTGAAGACAAACACTAACATTACTCCTCCTCTGATAGACCCGGAGACGGTTGACGTAAAGTATTCTATCGTAATGCCTACAAGAAATTTCATAGATACAATTGGTTCAATTGATTTTGAGATCAGTCGGGGTATTCAGGGCTTCTCGAGTACGCCTCTTTTGTCAATAGTTATGAAGCTATTAAGTCATTCGGCTGATGGATTACTTTATTTTGCTTTCGGAGCTCTGGCTATCTATGCTGATATTGAAACTGGAACTCGATTTTGCTTAATAGCTTTAACAGCCTTTGCTATAGAACTACCCATACAGAAAGTTCTTAAAAGAGCTTTTAAGAGAGCAAGGCCCTTTACCCTTAATAAAGGTATTATGGATTTGGTAGCTCCTCCGGATTTATACTCTTTCCCTTCTGGGCATACCGCTGGTGCAACAATAATGGCAATACTAATACCATTAGTATTTGGAATTGATATTGTTGGTGTGACCACTATACTCTTACTTTCTTTATGGGCTCTTGGTGTTGGCCTGTCCAGAATATATAATGGTGTACATTACACGAGTGATGTCATTGCCGGAGCTGGCCTGGGAACAGTTTCAGCATTATTAGCTTTATTAATTTATAGCTTCTGAAGAAGCTTAATTATTTGCTACCTTATCCTGCTCTGCGGTAACTTTTTGTTTTTTTTGTAAATTGTCGGTTATATAACTAGTGCCATCCCTTTGCTAACTATAGCAGGGGTTGATCCTGATGTTATCCTGGCCGATTTCGAGAATTACAATTATGAGTTACTCCAATGAGATATTACTTCTCTATATTATTTCTATTATTTTTTATAATCATACCTACATCTGGGATTCTGCTGGGTGATGAGCAGAGTAAAAGTAATAATCTTGACTATTTCCGAAAACTACAGGAATCAGCACACCCGACCCCAGTGCAGCAATATATCCCTTATAAAGGTAAGGGTGCATATAGTCTGAAGCAAAACTCTGTTGCTATCTTAGACCAATATTCATTACCTAAATTTATTAATTCGAGTACTACAGTCGATGGAAATAGTACAGGTGCTCATCAAAATGAATCATCTATAGCTGTAAGCCCTATTAATCCTGATTTCCTAATAGGCTCTGCAGTTGATTACAGACAGAGTGGTGACACATGGATATATATATCCAGAGACGGTGGTAATACTTGGGAAAATAAAAGTCTTGGTAAACCATTCCCTACCTGGCGTTCAACCAATGATCCATCTGTTCATTTTGATACCCAAGGTAATGCCTATCTTATGTATGGAGGTTTTCCGGGACAAGGCGCAGCACCTGAGACTGCCGGCCAGAATGGCGTATTCATGTCAGTCTCTTATGATGAAGGTGTCAATTGGGAGACACATAAGCCTGTAATACTTCATGACAAGCCTATGTTGCCAGACTCTACATTTGAAGACAAATACTATATACATATTGATAATTCACCTGAATCTCCATATCAAGGAAATATTTATACGCCCTGGAAAAGAGTTACTCCGTTAGACAGTGCTACCCAGATTGTTTTTACCAGAAGTGAAGATGGTGGTGATATATGGTCACTACCTATAGATATATCAAACCGTATGGCTGGCACCTCGGAGGATACTACTTTTGGGCAGAGTTTTCCTCTGGTAACTACTGATAGTAAAGGTAATATTTATGCTGTATGGAATAATGGTATAGTACATGGTGTAGGTTTTAATAGATCATCCGATGCAGGGATCACATGGGAAAGTGAAAGAATCATCCATAACTACGACATTTTTGGAGAAACTCTGGAATTGGATCAGGGGTGGCGGCACACAGTAAAGGGAATGGTGAGGGCTGAGGCTTATCCGGTTATTGAAGTTAACCTGGCTGAGGGGATATATAAGGACGAGATATATGTGATTTGGGCAGCTGATAACCCGCCAAATATATATTTTTCGAAATCAAAGGATCAAGGGGATACTTGGAGCAGTCCTATTATTGTTCATGAAACAGAAACTAATGACCAATGGTGGCCCTGGCTAGGGGTTGATCCTGAAAGTGGTGACATTGCTGTGATGTATCTTGACAGTCGCAATGATCCTGAGAATATAATGACTGAATGCTATGTCAGTTATTCTCAGGACGGTGGTAATACTTGGATTGATAGAAAAGCATCTTCGGCTCCTTTTGATGTCAGAAAGAACCCTTTTCAGGGTAGATCATTTGCGGGTGATTATTCGGGTTTAGATTTCAGGAATGGTATTATTTACCCATCTTGGGTGGATATGAGAAATGTTAGTAGCGCTACAGGCTGGGACAGTGATGTATATACAGCTATTATGGATACAAAAGACCCTTCGCCAGCTGAAGATTTTATTGCTGCAACTATACCAGCTCAGCCTGATCAGGTAAAACTCACATGGAAATCTGTATTGGAAACAACTTTTGGTAAAGAAATAGACCCCACTGAATTAAGATATGAAATCTATCGAGGTGAAGATCTGGTAAATATTGTACCATCAGTAGTTACAGAGCTTTTTGATACAGCTCCCGAACCATTTACAGCTTATAACTATTCAATTAGAAGTATCTATGGTGAAAGGAAAAGTATATCCAGAGAAGCTGTAGGTTATGCTGGAGGAGCCAAAGAACCCCTGCCACCAATTCTGAGCGCCCAGGATATCTGGCTACTTGACGAATACTCGGTAGATATTGAGATACCATCCAAAAGACTTGATAGTGTTACTCCGCTTGTAAATGCAGAATCTTTAGATATATATCTTGATGATGATTTATATAAGAATATTGAAATAATGCCAACTGATACAGCAAATACGATTAATATATCTGACAAAATTTCGACGGAGGGGTATCAACTGATGTCAGCAATACTAGTTGCAGACTTCTCTTCGCTGGGTTTTGGAACTCAAAGATCACCTATAAGTAATACTCAACTTATAGCTACTGGAAATATAACTGAATATTATTTTGCTGAAGAAGACATTGACAATAGAAAACTAGTTGTAGATGACCTCTGGAAGCCAAATTCTGAATTTTACAGATCTGGCACTCAATCAGTAATGATTGGTGGCGAAAATCGTTATCCCAAAAATACTACAGCTCAATTTCTGATGCCTCCGGTATTATTAGACGACAATCCAAAATATTTCCATTTTTCACACTTGGTTCAAATTGCACCAAATGATTCAGCTTTGGTACAAATATCTACTGATCTGAAAGAATGGCAAACTATCAAATCATATAGCAGGTTAGATAAAGAAAGCTGGAGTGTGTCAGAGCTTACAGGGAATGATTGGGTAATGGAACATATCCGGATTGATAGTTATGGTTCTCCTGGAGAAACAATCTTCGTAAGACTTAAGTTTGAATCTGATAATTTCTTGGAGATGGGTGAGTGGATCGTTGACAATATTCAAATTGATGGAACGACAACATCAGTTGAGGATAGTGAAGAAGTATCTTTATTCAAAGTACATTATGATATGCTGACCGGGAAAATCTACTTAACAAATACATCTGGCATATCTGAGCTATTGAATGCTTCCCTTTATGATATTAATGGAAAAATGATTTCTCAAGAAAACAATGTAGAGATTAGCGGAGGTAGAACTGAGGTTTTATTTGCTAACTCAGTTCCAAGTATTTTCCCTTATGGAGTTTATATCCTTATGTATGATATTGGTGGGACTATTTATACAATACCAGTACATATTACCCCTTGAAGGAAATAACTTGATAGGAACAATAAGAAATATCGATTCAGTCTTTTCGCCTTTGATTGGTGAAAGATATCCGGATCAACACAAAGGTCTTTTTCAAGAAGAGCTTTCTGAACAGAATGGGGATAGTAATACTACAAGCAAAATCATTTCTGATTCACTCGATCTATCTAACACATTTGTTGAAAGACAGCAGAGTACAGGTAAACAAAATGAAAGTTCGGTTACAGACAATGAACTTTCCGAAGAAGAACAGGAAGTTGTAAAAGAATTACAGGCCCGAGACAGAGAAGTAAGGGCACATGAACAAGCGCATATAGCTGCAGGAGGAGGGCTGATAAGGGGCGGTCCAAACTATACTTATCAGCGAGGACCAGATGGCAAACAATACGCAATAGGAGGAGAGGTCCAAATAGATAACGCTCCAATAGCTGGTGACCCCGAAGCGACTATTAGAAAAATGCGACAGGTCATCAGAGCAGCATTAGCACCAGCAGAGCCATCAGGACAGGATCAGGCTGTAGCCTCAGCTGCCAGATCGGAAATAAGTAAAGCTACTTTTGAAAAAATGCAAGCCAGTAATGAAGATAATTCGGGGCTTAATAGTTCGTATGCAGTTAATTCCAATAATAAAATTAAGGAAGCATATCGTACTGTTACACCTGACTTATTAGGTTCTAATATCTCTTATTTTATTTAGAGATCTTTTTGAACTATACTCTCACCAATCTTTTTAACCTAACGAGTAAATTCTTTGAAAAATCAATTTGATATTGGCAATAAACCTTTAGGCTTCTATCTGGGGTTTACTATGCGTTTAATGCGCTCAACTATGTCGGCTAAACTGAAAACGCACGAGATAGATATCACATGGGATCAATTTCCAATTCTTAAGCAAATAAATGGCCAGCCTGATTTAAGCCAGAAAAAGATGGTTGAGAGAGTCAGAAAGGAAAAAACAACTGTCTCTCGGCAAATATCACTACTGGAGAAAAAAGGTTATATCAATCGCCGCACTGACCCTAATGATAAAAGAAATAGACTTCTCAATCTGACTGATAAGGGACAAGAAGTAATAGAAAGTCTATCCCCCATTATTGAAGAGATGCAAGAGTTATTAAGCAGGGGTTTTAGCCTCGAAGAAGAAAACCGTCTCAAGGAAATGCTTCTAAGAATCTGTGAAAATCTTTTGGGTGAAGATATGGATGAAAGTCTTCATGATATTGAAAAAAAGTGTTGAATTGTTGTATGGGCAACAATAATCTTTGAACTTGCAGATGGTAGTTAAATCAAAAACAAAAAACTTATGGGACGCAAACTAGCTGTTGTCGGTGTAGGGCTGATAATCATCATTATATTCATATCAGCAGCGGCACTTATGAACTCACCTGAAAATATGCAGGTAAGGGAAGATGTTACTGAATCGAAACCTTATGTACAGACCCAAATTGTTTCCCTGGGATCAGAGAGTGCGGATATAATTTCTTATGGTAGAGTGGTACCAAATAAAAAACTTATGCTATATAGTGAGGTACCCGGCAAAATATTAACACCTGGTAAATCTTTTAAAGTAGGTGTCTCATACAAAGCCAATGAAGCCATATTAAATATTGATAGTCGAGAACTTGAATATAGTTTAAAGACACAACGAGCAGAAATGTTATCGCTCTTGACATCAATAATGGCTGATATTAGAATTGATTATCCAGAGGCATACCCGGCTTGGAGTAATTATTTATCGGAATTTGATATTGATAAAATTCTCCCCCCTCTTCCCGATAATAATAATGGGCAACTGAAGCTATTCCTTTCCGGTAAAGGTCTGTTTAAGGTCTATTATTCGATTAAGAATGCTGAAGTAAGACTTGACAAATATGTTATAACATCTCCTTATGCTGGCACTCTGACAATGGCAATAGCAGAGCCTGGAATGATAGTAGCACCGGGACAAAAACTGGGTGAATTATCTTCTGCAGGTTCTTACGAGGTAGAAATAGGGCTATCCGATAATGATCTTGATTTTGCTCCCGTAGGTACTAAGGTTTTGTTAAAGGACAACCAAACCAATAAGGAATGGGAGGGCAGAATTGTTCGAATAGCCCAGAATGTTGACTCGCAGACTCAGACTGTCAGAGCTTTTGTTTCAATGACAGGCAGTGGAATAAAGGAAGGCATGTACTTAACTGCCTGGATTGATGGAACTACAATAAATAATGTTGAAAAAATTGATAGAAATGCTATTGTCGATAATAACTCAGTGTTTTTAATTAAGAATGGTAAGCTTGATAAGAAACAAATCTCAATAGCGTATAAAGGTGTTGAGAGTGCATATATCAGAGATATTGAGAATGGCGATACTATTGTAACTCTTCCGCCATCCAATCTGCCGCTTGGTACTAGTGTAGACCCAATGCCATCGGGTACGGTATATGACAGAGTAGTGAAATCTACAATGCAGGAAGACAAAGAGGTAATTGAGGAAGGACTGTGATGAGAGGATTTGTAAAGTTTTTCATCAAGTATCCTATATGGACTAATGTCATCAAAATTTTGGTGATGGGTGCGGGTCTTCTGGCTTTGGCAAATATGAGAGCATCCCTATTTCCTGAAAGGGAGTCTAAGAAAATCAATATATCAGTAGTATATCCCGGTGCTGCTCCAGAAGAAATAGAAAAAGGTGTAATCCAGAAAATAGAAGATAATCTTAAAAGTGTCTTGGGACTTGATAGATATCAATCAGTATCACAGGAAAATTCAGGATCACTTTCTATCGAAGTTCTGGAAGGATATGATACTGATGAAGTGCTACAGGATGTCAAGAATGCTGTGGAACGCATAGTATCATTTCCTGTAGGAATGGAGCCTCCGGTAGTATCCAAAAGACCGGTACAGGAAATTGCGATGGCAGTTTCCTTGAAAGCCGTAGGGACTGAAGGAGATCTAGCTTCACTAAAAGCTGTTGCTAAGGAAGTTGAAAATGATCTACGAGGTATTAGTGGTATATCCCAAGTAACCCTTAGCGGCTATCCGGATGAAGAAATAGCTATTGAGCTCAATGAAATCATTATGCAATCCTATGGGATTACTTTTGATGAGGTTACCAGGGCTCTAAGAGGTAGTAATCTCGACCTTACCTCGGGTACCATAAAGGGTTCAAATGAGGAATTCTTGATCCGATTGAGATCGAAAGAATATTATGGAAGATTATTTGAGAATATAGTAGTAAGAGCTTTCCCGGATGGACGAAGTGTAAGAATATCGGATATAGCAACTGTCAGAGAAGGTTTTTCGGACGACCCCCAGCGAACATATGTAAATGATTCTCTCTCTGTCTCGGTAACTGTATACAAGCTTTTAGGAGAGGATATTCTCCAGATTACTGATGATATTAGAGATTATGTTGAAAATTTCAACCAGAGAGAAAGTAATGTTGAAGCTGTTATTGTAGCTGATGTATCTGAAACATTGCGCGACAGAATTGATATGCTTGTCGAAAATGGAATGATGGGTGTATTGCTTGTTGTTCTCTCGCTAGCGATTTTCCTTAATTGGCGACTCTCAATATGGGTTGCCTTATCAATTCCTTTTTGTTTCCTGGGCATGTTCTTTGTTGCTTTCATAGCAGGTATTACACTCAATGTGATTTCTCTTTTTGGTGCAATTGTCGTGGTGGGGATCATTGTAGATGATGGGATTGTAATTGCCGAACAGATTTATCAAAATTATGAGAAAGGTGTTAGACCTTATGAAGCAGCCATACAGGGTACACTACAAGTTCTTCCATCGGTTTTTTATGCGATATTGACAACAGTTATCATGTTCATGCCCTTTTTCTTTTTTGAAACACCAGGGCCAAGGATATCTGATATGTCATTTGTAGTAATATTTGCCCTAGTCTTCTCATTTCTAGAGGTCTTATTCATCCTTCCAACCCACCTTGCCCATTCTAAGGCACTTACAAAAGAGGGCGAGCCAAGTAAGCTTGTTCAGTCTATCAATAACCTCATATTGGCTCCTAGAGATAAGTTTTATGCTCCTATGCTAAGATGGTCAATTCAGGGGTGGAATAAAGTAATACCTATTGCTTTCTTCATCGGCTTAATTATTATCACCTTCGGAGGACTTGGCGGAGGAGTAATCCGAACAACTTTTTTCCCGCAGATTGATGTTGATAATGTAGTATTTGTAGTAGAGATGCCTTCGGGAACGAGAGAACAAATCACTGAACGAGCACTAAACAAAATTCAGCACTCCATCTTTGAAGTAGCAAATGACATTAAAAAAGAACGTGGATATTACATTCTTGAAAGAGTAGTTACAAATGTGGGTGTCAAGCCAATTAACTTCAACTTTGTGGCAGAAGCCGGGGGTGGCAATATTGGAAATATTGATGCCAGACTTGTATCGGGAGACATTCGTGATGTTTCAGCACTTGAGTTTGCCTCTATGGTGCAAGCAAAAACTGGCGAGATCTACGGAGCCGAAAAAGTTGAATACGGCTCTTCCTCATTTTTTGGGAAACCTGTATCAATCACACTGGCTTCAAGAGATCTTGATGCTCTCAAAACTGTAAAAAATGAACTGAAAGCTGCCTTACTCAAAGACCCTCGACTAAAAGGTATCGGTGATAATGATCCGCAAGGATTGCGCGAAATTAATCTGAAACTCAGGCCACAGGCATATCTTTTAGGTTTGACTGAATCTAAGGTAGCCAGTCAAATACGACAAGCCTTTTTTGGTGATGAAGTACAAAGACTACAGCGAGGTGATGAAGAAATAAAAGTATGGGTTAAGTATGATGTATCTGAAAGGAAATCTCTTAATAGTCTTGATAATATGCGATTACAAACCTCTGATGGTGGTAGTTACCTGATGAGTGAACTAGTAGATTACTCCATAGAGCGCGGATCTGTGAAAATCAATCACATTGACGGCAAAAGAGAAATCACAATTGATGCTGAACTTCAGAATCCTGATTCAGAAGTACCAAAGATTATGGCTGGTATTAATCAAGATATATTGAAACCACTTCTATCAAGCTTCCCTTCTGTCGAAACACTTGACTCTGGACAGCAAAGACAGTTTAACAAGTTTCGGCAAAATGCTATAGCATTTCCTGTGGCCCTGGTACTCATGTTTTTCGTAATTACACTTTCATTTCGGTCTTTTGCTCAAACACTTCTAATTTTCACACTTCTGCCGGTAGGTATTTTCGGTGCTATGTGGGGCCATGTATTACACGGTAAGATAGTATCGATAATGTCTCTGTATGGTATGATTGCTCTTGTAGGAATAATTGTTAATGACTCAATAGTATTAATCAACCAGATCAATGCGAATTTGAGAGGGGGTATGGGCTTCATGGATTCAGTTTATGATGCCGGTGTTTCCAGGTTTAGACCTATACTACTAACAACGCTAACTACTGTTTTGGGCCTCTTCCCTTTAATGCTTGAAACATCTCTACAGGCACAATTTCTCATACCCATGGCTATTTCAGTATCATATGGGCTGATTGTTGTTTCGGTTTTTGTACTACTCTTTCTTCCATCACTGGTAGTATTATGGAATACTGCTCGTAGAGTAAGGACTAAACTTTGGGACTGGGCATGGCATGGCAAGAAGTATCAGGGGCTCCCCCCTAGAGAGCAAGTTGAACCTTCCGTAAAAGAAGTAAAGTATATCCGCAAGCACCTCGGTGATGATGAGGTAGACACTCTTATGTCAAATTGAGATCAAATATTGAAATGAAAAAAATCATCTTCGTTGTCACTCTTTGCCTGTTATTTTTTTCTGAAAGTATTTCTCAGAATATAATGACATTTGCTGATGCCGTTGAGCAAGCTCTATACAATAATTACTCTATTATTCTGAAAAGAAAGACTGTAGAAATAGCGCAGAATAATCTTGATAATAAGCTAGGGCAGTCCGGAGCTACTCCTAAGCTTGATGCAACAGCAGGATATCAATATCAGAAGACAGACATTGATCAGGAGTTCTTAGGGAATGGTATACCACCTCAAAGTATACAAGGCGCTCGTACTGATATTTATTCAGCTGGGATTCAGCTTAGCTGGACTGTATTTGATGGCTTTGCAATGTGGATTAACATGGATCGCCTGGAGCTAATAGAGGAAAAAAGTCAGATTGAGTTCCAGATCGAAGTTGAAAATACAATACGTTCGATTGCTCAGGTATATTATAATGGGGCTATAAGTCAACAAAATATAGTAATGCTTGAAGAAACTATAAGTAAGACAAAGGCCAATCTTGCCAGATTAAAAGCCCGGCAAGAATATGGACAATCACTTACAACGGACATCCTTAGAGCCGAAGTAAATATTAATAATGATGCTTCATCGATACTACAATCAAAATTGGCATATGATAATGCCAGATACCAACTAAATATGTTGTTGGGTAGAAATCAAGAAATTGATTTTGAGTTATCTACAGAAATTGAGATCAAAGAAGTACAAGAGCTCAGGAATGTAAGAGAAGTCGCTATGAATCAAAACAATGCTATTCTACTTGCTCTAAGAAATAAAGAACTTTCGAAGAAGGACTACGATTTAGTAATATCTCAGTATTACCCTAAACTCACTCTTACGGGCAGCTATTCTTTTAATCGGAATGAATCTGAAGGCGGATTCCTGCTTCTAAATCAGTCAAGTGGCTACTCATTTGGTGCCAATCTAAACTGGAACATATTTAACGGTTTTCAGACTAAAACTGCAGCTGAAAATGCTGCTATTCAAGAGGAAATGATGGATGTGGCTCTCCAACAAGTAAGAAACACGGTAGATATGAATGTTATGGTTGCTTATGACAACCTTACCCAGCGTTTGGCATTACTTGAATTAGAAAAGAATTCCCTGCGATCAGCTGAACGTAATTATGAACGATCTCAAGAGTTATATAGCAATGGGCAAGTCACGTCTTTAGAGCTTCGAGATGCCCAACTACAGCTACTGCAAAATCAGACGAGAATAAGCACAGCTACCTATATGGCCAAGCTTGCTGAAATAGAATTGGAAATGATAATGGGACGTACTGCTACTGAAGTTAATTAATTAATGAGTATGATTGATTCTTACTTTCAAGACGTTGTTAGAGTATTCGAACGATATTCTGATCCCTCAATAGCTAGCCACCAATCAGCTTATTTGAAAAACAAATTTGTCTTTTATGGTATCATGACTGATAAGAGGCGGGAAATACAGAAGCCCTTTCTTGTAAAAAGCAGAATACCAGAATTAAATGAAATCGATTCGGTTATCAGGCTATTATGGGAACAACAGTATAGAGAGCTACATTACTTTGCTCAAGAGTTATTGTGGAAATATAAACGCCACTATGATCTTTCTTATCTTGATCTCTTTGAATTTATGATAGAAAATCAATCCTGGTGGGATACTGTTGATTTTCTTGCTCAAAAACCTGTTGGACATTTGCTCTACTTATTCCCGGATGAAAGATCCAAACTATGTACTGATTGGATCGAGAGCGAAAATCTTTGGCTACAAAGATCTACTATTATATTTCAGCTTAAATATAAATCAGCAACAGATACCGAACTATTAGCCCGAAATATCAATGCGCTATGCAGTACTAAAGAGTTCTTCCTCAACAAAGCAATCGGCTGGGCATTACGGGAATATTCAAAGACCAACCCAAAATGGGTTGCACAATTTATCGACTCACATGACTTATCCCCGCTAAGCATAAAGGAAGGAAGCAAGTATATTTAATTCATGATAATATGACCAGTGGTATGGCATTCCGAGACAATAAATATATTAAAAACATTTTGACCAGATTAGACACTAATCAGTATAAACAGCTTCTCTCTAGAGCCAATAAATATGTTAATACTATTTAGAAATTAGAGAAGTTTTCTAGCTAAGATCAGACATATCCATAGATAAAATAGCCTCGATTTCTTTTAGTGTCAGATCAAGAAATCGTTTCTGCTTCGGAACATTATCTGACGGTATATTGTGAAATTCGCGGCTTAGAACCGAAAGTGTATCAAATCCAACTGTAAGTGCCACTCCATTCAGTTTATGAGTATACTCTCTGATCGCCTCCAAGCGTGGTTCCGGCTGATACTCTTCCCAAGATTCTTTTAAAGCCTGTAGTTCATTATTCAAATTCATTACACTTTCTCTGGCCGACTCAAGAACAATATCAATGATATCAATATTGGAGGCAAGTCTCTCTTTAAGAGATTCGATATTAAATCTGGGTGTGCTAAGATGTATTTCTGTCAGATCATGTTCTTCATCTAATGTAAGACTATAATATCTTTCAAGAACATTAACGATCTCGATTCTTTTCAGAGGCTTTGAGACATAAAAGTCGATACCAACATCCTTTCGCTTCTGTGTATTATCCTGACCCATATCTGCTGATAACGCTACAATGAACGGCCTAAATCCAAAATCCATTTTCCTTATCAAACTAGCCAACTCATACCCGTCCATTCCGCCCGGCATTCTAATATCAGTGAAAATCAACTGGGGCTTATATTCTTTAGCAGCTTCGGCTGCTTCCTCTCCCGATGATGCAATTAGAAAACTTGCATCAGGAAGTATAGATCTAAAAAGTGTTTCTGCCAAAAGACTATTTATCTCCTGATCATCTGCGATCAGGACTTTGGTAATATCATCATACTTGCTCATACTTTTGACCTCCTAATAGTAAATCTATCATTGCAGGAACTACAACATAACTACAAAGATAAAGAAAGTCCTCTGACTATAGAGGCTAATCTGACAGTATCAAAGATTTTTTTGTCAGTTATGCCACTTTTTCTCAATGTTGATTCATGCGAACGAACACAAGCTTCACAGCCATTAACAGCTGATACAGCCAAGCTCAGCAGCTCAAACAGTTCTTTGCCAACAACAGGATTCATCATTATATTCATCCTTATTCGAGCAGGAATTTTGTCATATGTTCCTTCTTCTATATAATGACGGAAACGATAAAGAACATTATTAACTGCTAGCATTGATGCTGCCGCATGTGTCTCAGCAACCTCTGAATCGGTAGCCCCTTTTTCTTTAGCTAAATTAGTGAAAGCATCAATAAGATACTCATTTTTCTCATTAACAGCAATTGAGAGAGCTATAAGTCGGGCTTCCTTCTCACTCAGATTATCTGCTTTGAGCGCATTTTTAATATTAATGCGCAAATCCCTCACATACTTTGTTTCACCTTTAACCATTGTATCAAGAGAAATAAAAGAAGTATCTGCATCTATATTTAAGTCTGCTAGTAAATCTTTTCTAGTTTCAAGTAAGGACATTTCTTAACCTTGAATTTAATGTTTCATAAAAAGCAATAGCCAGCTATCTGCCGGCTATTGATTCAAAAGAATTTAACTTATTCTTAAGCAGAAAGTGTCTCTTGCCCCTTCTCCCAGTTACAAGGGCAAAGCTCATCGGTTTGCAATGCATCTAGAACTCTGATCACTTCATCTACGTTTCTTCCTACGCTTAGATCATTCGCTGATGCCCAACGGACAATACCATCAGGGTCAACAATATATGTAGCTCTATAGGCAATTTTTTCATTCTCTTCCAAAATATCTAGATCCTCAGCAAGTGATTTTGAAGTATCAGCAATTAGTGGGAATTTTAACCCGCGAAGATCATCATGGTCTTTTCTCCAGGCAAGGTGAACAAACTCAGAGTCTGTAGAAGCACCGTAAAGTGTAGTATCACGATCTCTGAACTCTTCATAGTTATTATTAAACTCTGCTATTTCAGTAGGGCATACAAATGTAAAGTCTTTCGGATACCAAAACATTACCATCCATTTATTATCATTCTTATGATCCTCAGATGAAATATCGGCAAACTCTTTACCCTTCTCTAAGTCAACAGTGGCGATTTTTTTAAATTCCGGAAATTTCTTTCCAATCCCTAGCATTTTTTCTCCAATTTTTTGTGTGATATAGACTTATCTAACGATGCAACAGCTTCATTGTTTTTGTCTATTGTTCTTAATGATATATCTAAAACTATTATAATTGATAAAGCGGAACAAATATTTATTATCTATGGGCAATAAATAATTCTAAGAGAATTTTTCTTTCAAACTTTCCTGTACTATTTGAGGTACGAACTCCGATACATCTTTGTTATAACGAGCAAGCTCTCTAATAATCGAAGAATTCAGATAAGTATACTTCTCATGAGGCATCAAGAACACAGTTTGTAACTCAGGCTGCATCTTTCTATTCATTAATGCAATCTGCATCTCGTAATCAAAGTCTGTTACTGACCGAAGTCCTCTGATAAGTACCGAAACATTATTTAACCTTGCAAACTCAGCAATAAGCCCTTTGGTAGTTTTAACTGTAACACTCGGAAGTTCTTGAAGTGAATGAATGCACATTTCTTTTCTCTCTTCCAAGGTAAAGAGGTTTTGCTTCTTCGAATTAACAGCAATTGCTATAATAACCTCATCAAACAAGCATGTAGCCCGTTGAATAACATCAATATGCCCATTAGTAATCGGATCGAAAGAACCAGCATATAGAGCTATTTTCTTACTGTTTCCCAAATGTAATCTCCGAATTATTCTCTATCTCATAGGGTTCGATTGCTTGTTCAAATATCCTTGCAGACTGTCCCCCCCTAAGAATACTGCTATCGCCTGAGACCTCGATCCAAGAACCTTCCCTTAGGCCAACAACAGGTATGGTACTCTGAGCATGAAATTCTTTAATACGAGTCTGTCTTGTTTCTCCTTTATGCTTCGAATTTGGGTCCGGATCAAGATAATGCGGATTAAAATTATAGTTTACCAAGCCCAATGCTTCGAATCCTGGCGGGTATACTATAGGCATGTCATTAGTGGTATTGATAGTTAATCCGGCAACATTTGTACCAGCACTAGTGCCCATATATCGGCATCCATTACTAACAGCTTCTCTTATAGCTTGGTGCAGTTTATATCTATAGATCTGATTAACAAGTACAAATGTGTTGCCCCCCCCGATAAAAATAGCTTCGGCATCTTTTACAGCTTCTAACGGATCAGAATAAGTATGGATACCCTGCGTACTTATTGCTAACTTCTGGAATCTATCTGCGGCAATCCGAGTATATTCATCGTGCGAAATGCCACCAGGCCTGGCATAAGGCACAAAAAGCAAATTCTTAACACCATAGAAAAACTCTTGAAGGGCTTCAGAGCAATATTCAAGATAAGGCTTACCAAAAACTGTAGATGTACTAGCTAAAAACAGTCTTTTCATTTGTTCATATCTCTTGTGTATAATTAGAAGCTACAATTTAAGAATAAGACGTTTAAGACTTAAATTGCATATCTGAAGAGATAATATTGTTTGATTAAGAATATCCTGATTATAGCATGGTCCATAAAAAGAAAGCCGAAGAACTAAAGCAAATTAAGAATAAAGCTATTTTAGGTGGAGGAGAAAAAAGAATCGCATCTCAACATGCCAAAGGGAAACTGACGGCTAGAGAAAGAATAGACTTACTGCTAGATGATAATACTTTTTCAGAAATGGATATGCTAGCGCACCACCATTCGACTGCTTTTGGTCTTGATAAAAATGTACCATTGGGTGATGGTGTGGTAACAGGATTTGGCAGAATCAATAATCGGCCTGTTTCTCTATTCTCTCAAGATTTCACAGTTATGGGTGGAAGTCTGGCTGAACAACATGGCCGTAAAATAGTTAAGGGCATGGAAATGGCTCTAAAAAATGGGATGCCTATAATCGGACTAAATGATTCGGGTGGAGCAAGAGTTCAAGAAGGTGTATCATCACTTGGAGCATATGCTGATATTTTCCTTCAGAATACATTAGCAAGTGGTGTGGTACCTCAGGTTTCTATTGTTATGGGTCCTTGTGCCGGAGGTGCGGTCTATTCGCCAGCAATTACTGACTTTATTATTATGGTAAAAAACACCTATATGTTTGTTACCGGACCTAAAGTAGTACAGACAGTAACACACGAGACCTTGACTAGTGAAGAATTAGGTGGTGCGTCTGTTCACGGTGTGAAGTCGGGTGTAGCTCATTTTACAGCTGAGAATGATCTGGATGCCATAAAAATTGCAAAAAAACTCTTGTCATTCTTACCTTCAAACAATAGTGAAGTACCTCCATATGTTCCCACTGAAGATGATGCATCACGATTAAATGAAAGGCTTGAAACAATAATACCGGAGAATCCTAATCAACCTTATGATATGAAGGAAATCATAAAGGAAGTGGCTGATGATCACGATTTCTTAGAGGTGCACGAAGAATATGCTGAGAACATTGTAGTAGGTTTTATCCGTCTGGGTGGTAGGAGTATAGGTGTAATTGCCAACCAGCCAATGTCAATGGCTGGTGTACTAGATATTGATTCTTCAAGAAAAGCAGCCAGATTCATTAGATTTTGTGATGCATTTAATATACCTATCCTCACTTTTGTTGATGTACCGGGTTTTATGCCTGGTAAAGACCAGGAGTGGGGAGGCATAATTTCCAACGGTGCTAAACTTCTTTATGCATATTGTGAAGCAACTGTACCAAAGGTAACAGTGATAACAAGAAAAGCATATGGTGGGGCTTACGATGTGATGTCAAGCAAGCATATCCGTGGTGATATGAACTTTGCCTGGCCAACTGCCGAAATAGCCGTTATGGGTGCTAAAGGAGCTATTGAGATCATCTTTAAGAAGGAGATGGAAGAAGCAGACGATAAAGAAGCAAAGGCAAAAGAACTAGAAGCACTCTATAATGAACGTTTTGCAAATCCGTACATAGCGGCCGGTTACGGCTATATCGATGATGTCTTCCAAGCACAATTTACCAGAAAAAAACTCATTGATGCCTTTGAAATACTAAAAAATAAAATAGATAGGAATCCAGCTAAAAAACATGGAAATATTCCATTGTAAGAGATACTTACTACATTATCTGGATGTGAGAATTACCTTAGATGCAATAAATAAATACACCGGAGATTCAAAGTAATTCTTCTGCAGCTTTTGAGAAGGCAGAAGGAACCATAACCTTATAAACTGCAAGTGATCCAAATGTAAAAGGTCGCATTGAATCTCCTTGGTTAAGTACTGTGGCCGGAAGGTCATTTTGTAATAAACGGCCTTTTATAAGTTCTGCTTCGTACTGAGTTCCAGTAGTAAAAACACATACCCATTCTTCACTATCAGCACTAGTCTGATGCGCATCATCTAAGTACATAAAAATCTGAACTGGAACGTCGTGCATCACTTATTCTACTTTTACCTTAGTCTTATATGCCTGTCTGACAGCTCCCCCACTACCTTCAGTCACCATTGTCAGAATAAGAAGTTGTTCTTTATCCCATTCTTCATTGGCAATATTATATGTATCTGTTAAAGTAATGGAGTCGCCGGCTGCAATTACAGATTCACTGACAGGCACTCCAAAATTACCATTAACATTATCACGTAGATTATTAGTATGAATATAATCTACAACTAATGTGTTTGGTTTCTTTCTATCATCAAGCTGAGCAGCAACAACACTATCCTCAAGTACATAATGTACCACATGGTCACTCGGGCTACTATCAATAATATACTTCAGCTCAGTGCTTATATCAATAGTATTACCAACCAATGTAGCCTCAGTTGTTATGCCAAGCGCAGCCTCTTCAGCTAGAACATCTTTCATAGCATCTTCCATCTTCCCAGCCGGCAAAGCAAATTGTCCATCAAACTGCCTACGAGAAACAGCTATCCTGGGGTAAGCATTAACTTCATAGAGTTTACTAATTTCATCAGCTGTTGAGTTCCTGAAATCCTTTTCGTTCTCATAAATCCCATACGGAATTGCGAAACCTCCAGTATGAATTGTAACCAGCTCTACCCTACCCGGATTTAATTGTCTAAGCCTTTTCATATCGTCAGCAGCCGTCGGGCAATTAGCACAACGATAACCTGTGAATTCCTCCATTACAACCGTTTTTAAGATTGTCTCACTTACAGTAGTATCAATGGGACCCACAACTTCACCATAGGGACGATCAATCTGATCACATGATGAAGCAACAAAAACTGAAATAATTAGAAGAAATATCTTTTTCATGAGTTCTTTCCGGTATATGTCTTCATTATGAAACGCAATACAAGACTATTTGTTATTAGAAAGTTGATGTCAACTGCAAATAGAGACCATTGGAAGCCGGTACAAGCCTACATACACCCCCTACACAAAGCCATCCAGCTCTTTGTCTACCATAACCAATGGTAAACCTATTAGCATCATACACATAAGCAACTGTAGCATTAGGATAAAGAAGCCGCCTGTCAGCAAAAGGGTTGTCATAGTTATATTCACCCCATAATGTAAAGAAGAGACCAAGCGGATTAGTATACTCCACGAGCCCCATAACCCAGTTACCGCTAATATTATCCGGTTCAAATGGTATTGAATCCTGAGCGTACCACGCATGTTGGGCTTCAGCCCTAAGAGCATGACCACCACCTATACGGTAAGCAGCTTCAAGCACAACAACATTATTAGTAACCATCCCATATTTGGGCTTGCGTCCATTCTCAAGTACATCTCGGTTGTACTCTTGCCGTAAATAAGTAAAAGTTGTCTTGAATTTCTTATTCCATTTACGATAGTATTCTACATTAAAGTCACGGAAATAAATTACATCACTTACATCAAAAAAGCCACCATCATATTCATACTCATCAACAAGAGTAGTATCTAGCTCATTTACTTGGGAATAGTTCATAACGAGTTTTGCGTCATAGTCACCACTGAAGAAATAGCCCTTCGGTAGGTCTACAGTAATGTCACCTGCAAAAGCAAACTCACCATTAGTCTGTGTACCATAAGGAAATACTGTCGCCAATCTATAAGTATGTTGCTTGTTTATGGGAGGGACAAAATTTAGAAATAAATCTTGTAGCTGAGCTGTTCGCTCATTTCTGAAATCCATATTATCAATGCGGTGAAAATCGAGATTGACAGAGAAACCATCAGTGAAATATGCTGTGTTTAGTATGAGACCGGTACCTGAATTGTAGACAAAATTATTCAGAGTAGTAGGATCGTTGGCTTTCCATGCGTACTCCGCTTCCACCTGAAAGGAAGAACCGAAATATCCTAGTCTGGCAGATGTAGCCAGCACATTTTCAGGAAGTATATAAAACGACTCTCGGTCTGCCTGATACCTGCTAGTAGCACCAACACCAAAAACAAGCTGATTTAAAACCTCACCATCAGTTGCCTGATTATAAAGTGAAGTTAAATTTAACTCCATCTCCCCAGCTCTAACTATACCATTACCATAGTCCCAATAATTCCGTTGCCTTCCAGTCATAAGTTTCAGATCAATTCCTTCTATGGGCGAGTACTCTGCCCTAAAACCTTCCATGAAATTATCTATACCAAGATTCGGTTCCCAATAGCTCCTGAAAATCAAACCACTTCCAATCTGATCATAGAACGAACCAGCTGTTACTTTGAAATCATCTCCAGTATAAGACAAACCAAGGAAAGGTATGCCCTGCCCCTGATAATCTCTCGGCAGATTGAGCATTGGAGGTTGAAAGTACTCATATCTCATCTGAAGATCAAAACCTTTGTAACCCATATTGAAATAAGCAAATGTATTCCAAAGCATAGCCTCATCTATTTTCTGGGCGCCAATTAATGTATCTTCCACATAGTATTGAGTTTGGATATCAACATTCCCCCTAATAATAAGCTCATCACCAAAGCCATCCATATACATAGCTGAAATTAGGCTACCGTGGGCTAAGAAGTAAAGAACTGTTACAAGAGAGATGGTTAGGAGAGATCGAATAGGTGTTTTCAATGATGTTATATCAATTTTTGTTAGTTAGAATCCTTTCCTAAGCTTACTTAAGAGATATTAATATTCAGTAGTCGTAGCGGATGCCTCTTTAATTAGCCTGTCTACTTCCGAAATCAGATTATCTTGATTACCAGCAAGCTTTTTATACTGCTCTAAATCTTCAATTGCCCGCCCCTTCATACCTTGCTGCTTGTAAGTTATCCCCCTACCATAATAAGCAAGTGAATAAGAAGGCTGTATCTGGATCGTTTTATTGTAATCTACAAGAGCTTTATCGTACTTGCCAAGATTGTACCATGAACTTGCCCTGGCATAGTAGGCCTCAGGAAATGCATTAGATATTGTCAGACATTTATCAAAGTTTCTAATGGCTTTAGTAAAAGCTTCTTTCTTCATATCAATCATGCCAAGAGCATAGTAGGCCTCGAAATAGTCCGGCTCTAGCGAAATAGCCCTTTCAAAATCTAGCCTTGCATTATCCATATTACCTTGATTAAAATAAGCTAATCCCCTACCATAGTAAGCAGGTGGATATTCATCAAAGGCATTGATTGCATTAGAATAGTTTTCGATAGCTGCTTGATAATTCTGAGCCTTAATAGCATTATAAGCCGTTTGTATATATCCTTGGCTACCACTGTCTTGACTACATAAGTTGGCTGTAGCAATGAGAGAAATAAGAGTAAACAATATGCTTTTCATACTCAACATGCGCTTAGGTTTTCAGGTTTCAATTCTGCGTATATCTTAAAAATTACGAAAACTTTTTTTATTCCCTTCATCTGTACTAATTTGTAATCAATAGACTTAGTGGCACTCGGCAGTATATGTTTATATAAATAGAGGTTGATGGAGCTGTTTCAGGATATACTTGAATGGGTAATAGGCATCTCGCTAGTCTTCACCGCTATTCAGATTTACTTACAGATCAATAAAATCTGGAAGAGAAAACATGAGCGTGAAGTAGCTGCGTCTCAGTCTATTTCCGGATTGATGATCCTTGTATTCAACTGTATTGTATCAATACTATATTATGCAATAAACCAAGATGATTGGCTTTCTGTGGCTGATACGTCGCTCTATTTATTTCAAGCTGGTGTATTGGTATTAATCTCTACCGGAATATTTGTAAGAGATAGAGAAAAACTCAATTTCTGGCAATTGGTTAAAACAGCTTTCAGATTAGAAAGAAAAGAAGCTGACTACCTAATCAAGAAATTCTTTAAGCCTAATAATGCTGCAATGATAATTGATATATTACATCAGCTAGCTATGATTGATGATCACCTAGACCCTAAAGAGCAAGAACTAATCGAAGCTTTCTCGAAGGAATGGAACATTAAATATGATATAAATGAGTACAATAAAGCAAGACTGGATACAGCTGAAAATAATTATATCAGGCTACGTAGTAGTGTAGAAGAATATTTGGATGGGGCACCGCCTACTGAACAAGCTGCTCAGCTGAAAGATATGATGCAAACATTGATAGAAGCTGATGATGAGATAAGCAAAGAAGAAGAGCTCATATCATCAGAGCTAATTGGTGTTATTGAGAATTATATTTCTGATGATGAAAGCTCGATTAGATATGATGTTTTGATTGTACCTCAAAATACCGAGCAGCATACTCTTGTTACCAAAATGGCTCCGAAAGCCAAAAAATTCCAGGTAGCCGGAGGTGAAGCCTATTCAATGGGGACCTACTATTCCCACCGCTATGCTGAAATGATATGCAATCAGTATAGAGATATTAATCTGTTTACAATTGTCCATAACTCAGATGATAATATCCCTGACTAATGGGTATTGAATTGTGATTACATGTAATGATATTTAAGTAACAAGCAATTGTATCCGATAAATCAATATAGTATGAACTCAATTATCAAAGTATATCTGATTTGTATTCTGTCTATAGGAGCTATCCTTGAGATTGAGAGTGCGACTGTAGATACAGACTTTGGTGCTTATTCTATTTCCACAAAAACCTATTCTGATAGAACCTTCGCTAGTATTGATCAAATTGGGAAAATCACTTTTGGACAAGGGACAGAAAAAGAGAATGGCTTTTTCATTTCCGATAAAGGTAAATTAAGATTCTTACCGGGCAGCTTCTTCTTCACCTATGAAGAATCTGGTCTTAGTAGTTCTTATCAAATGATTTATCCTGCTATTCGTGATCTGTCGAACTCTTCTGAAATATTAGTTCCAGTGGAAGAGTATGGATTGGCGTTATCATCAAATAAGTTTGAATTTAGAATCCATGACGGATTGTATTATCTCAAAAGACTTGAAAGCTATAAATTAAGTCTAGCTGAATTTGTAGCTATGCAAGATAAGAGGACCAACTTTGTAGAAGGAAATCATATCAGTATAGCACTAACTGCTCCTTTGAAAAGTTTAAAGAGGCAAAATCTGGTTCGGGAATCAGAAGCCAGGGCTGTATATAGTTATGCTGATCTTAGCCCCTTACCTAAATCTCTTGAAGGATCAAAAAAATTAGTTGGTATAAAAGAATATCAGCTGCCGATAGCCCAATCTTCTTCTTCAAAAATCAGTAGAAATACAATACCGGTATACGAAGAAGGAGAAATGAGATTTGAATATGAGGAGCAGGCTAATCAGAGTAATTCAAGTAAGCCAAATATTGAATCGGGCAACAGTTCCGCAGAACCAATTCTAAATATGGGTGACTTACCTAAGACTGATTCTATCATGTTGCCTCCAAGGCTCAATTATGAAGTCCCTAAAAACATTTATAGAAGAGAGATAGAGGAAAAGCTTAAAAAGAAGTAAACTTTTTGCTATTCGCTTATTTTTTACTTTTGAATTGCCTAATATAATTTTTGGTGAAATCTGATAATACTAGTTTACCACTGATTTCAGCTCTTTCTTCCAATAGTATATCCCAGTTCTCAGTACCACTCCAAGTCACCTTCTTGAGTTCGGCCATAGCCTCAGGACTCTGTTTTGATAGCTTATTTGCTAAATCCATAGCAGCTGATCTCATTTCTTCCTGCGACTTAAAAACTTCTTGATAAAAACCTCGATCTTTTGCCCACTGTGCCGAATACCAGTCAAAATCAATTGACATTTGGGCAAATGTAGACGTTGAAGATTTTCGTTCAACAGCCGGACCTACAACAAAAGGACCTATACCTAGTGCTAGTTCACTTAACTTGAGGGATGAATGCTCAGTACCAAATGTATAATCTGCTGCCGAAAGGAGACCTACCCCACCCCCAACAGCTTTGCCCTGAACTGGAATAATGATAAACTTGGGAGCCTTTCTCATGGCATTGATTACCTGAGCAAATCCCATGAAGAAAGTTTTACCAGTATCATAATCATTAATTCCGACTAGCTCATCAAAAGAAGCACCAGCACAAAAAGCTCTGTTCCCTAATGACTGCATTATGATAACTTTCACAGCATCGTCATCACCTGCTTCTTCAACCGTCCGGGCCAATTTTCTTAGTACAGCCCCAGGTAATGAGTTACTCTGCGGATGACCAAAAGTAATATAACCTATTCCACTTTCTACTATATACTCAACTGTTCCGCCTTTTAGATCTTGACTCATGTATATTTTTTTGTTAGCGTATTATAAAAACCTTTTTGTGCAAAATAACATCTCCATACGAGACTACGACCATATATGGACCGTCATTTTCCACTAGTAAAGCAAGATCTATTCCTCGCTGTAAAATTGACGATGAGTAATCACTAGTATATAAATTTCTACCATCTAATGAATATAGTCTAAGGTGTATGTTGTTCACCGCGATGCTCTCAGTAATGTCAAGAAAAAGTCTATTACCTCTTAATTCTAAAATCGATTGACTATTAGCGATTTCATTGAGCGAACTGAAATCCTGAGGAAAAAAAGTAGGTGCACTTAGTTCATAATGACTCCCAAAGTTATTCTCTATCAACATCTTACCCCGCACCATAAGACCTTTAGGATCGGAATAAGATTCAGCACACTCCTTGTCCTGACATTCTTCTATTAAATCATACTTAGTACCTTCATTATTCAGCCTGTACATATAGTATGATTCAAAGTCGTAGGCAGATTCTAAGGTATACTCACCACTATCACCAGAGGTGGGGACATTTACTTGAGGACCTGCAAAAACTCCTGCGGAAAGATTAGGATCTCCCATCAGGAGTATATGGATACCACCAGGCAGATAATTACCTAACGACTTAAATTCAGCATCCTTGTTATTTATAGTTCTAAGGTAACCATCTCCTATTGTCGCTCCATTAGCCATATCTCCTATCATCCATACAGGCCGACCACCGAAATTACAAGTAAGGGTTTGTCCTTTACTCGCAATCACTGCTCTCATAATCTGATCTTTGAAGTCAATATCGCCAACAAATGATCCAAAGAACTGACTAAATCTGTTATTGTAGTAATAATTACTATAATCAATTGTATAGGCCACCAAATGCAGACTTTCAGACCCCCCTGAAGCACCTCCATATGCAAAATCATAGACCTTGTCCTTTGGTGCCTCTATTATAAAATCTAAATCAAGGTTCTCAGGAGATACCATATTTCCATAAAATGATCTTACAGAATATCCTGGAAAACCATTTGAATATACATTCCAATTATCTTCAAATATGGCAGTTTTTGGAACAGGGGCACTTAAGTTTTGCATGTCATCCCATAAGCCACTCTTATAGTCTATTACTTTTTGAAGATAACGATCATATAACTCAAGCTCCGTTTCTGAGAAAGTAGGCATATTATAAAAATCCACTCTGCCAATTGCCAATTCTATACTATCAGGCACTATTTCGTGATCAAATTTTCCATCTCCCGGCTTATTGAACATTCTCTCCCACTCGGAAACTTCTATATCTTCTTCAAAATCGTTCCATTCCCCATCCATATCACCATAATATGAGTCTGCCGGCCAAGCCCCTACATGTTGCGGGTCATGACCATCTACAGTATAGCCTCCACTATAAGGTAGAGGTATTCTACCTAGTAAGAGTACTGTCTTCAATCTACCCTCAGTATCATCGTAAACTTCCTTTATTAAGGATTTGGTAATAGCCACGTCTTTTGCATTAAATATTTCGGCCCGAGGAGCTTTCTTAATAATCACTTCATAACCATCTGCCATAAGAAGCGGTTTATATTCTTTTTCAAGTTTGTCTATAAGCGAAGGAAAAACTGTATAATCAACTAGTATTAGGGCTACCCCTTCTCTATCAAGAGGCTCTTTCTCAATGGTAGGATAAAGATAGGTAAACTCCTGCCTCAACTGAGTCTGACCGGGCTCTTCAGGTATAGGTATATGTGACTCTCTATATACCATTATTATAGTTTGCCCCACTCCAGATAATATAGTCTGCTTAGGTAATGTATATAACTGAACAGTACCCGGACCTTCACTTTCCAAAGTTTGGAGCTCACTAAAGCTCTGATTTAAATGATCAAATATCTCGATAGAATGACGGGTAGTATACTGGCCATTGTATAGTGTTATCTGATAACCTTCATCCACGATCTCACCATTAATGAAGAACCCTTCAGCCATATCAATATCAGATGCTTTAACAATCAATGGTATTAAGCAATATGCCAAAGCGACTAGTGTTTTTCTCATTATCATGCCCTTTTCTATAAATAACACTGCAACTGATAGAATAGATACAAAGAAGCCGTACTCATCTATTGGGTACGGCTAAGTGAAGTAATTTATTATACTACCATAAATAGTTATTTGCCTCTTAATAGCATCTCCTTGATTGATTCAATACTAGTCTTCTCATCTTCTTGATAGTGGCTTGATAGTTTAGACTTAGACATTTTCTGCTTAGGATCTTCTTCCTCTTCAGTATAGTCATTATCACTCCACAGGTCTTCCGAATCAGAATCATCAAGAGAAGTAGATAGATCATCATCCTCATCGACAGGATCAGCAAAGGGATCAGTCGGTTTAAAACCGCTTTCTTTATAGTATCCCAAGTCCGCATCGCTGATTGGAATACCTTTGACAATCATCTCAAGCTTTTCTTTTCCATAAATATCAATAAGCTTCTCATAAACAGTGGTTCTTGTAAAAGGTTTGGAAATAAAACCCGCTGTACCACTTTTAACAGCTTTACCAAGATTCTCCACATCTGATAGAGCAGATACCATTACAACCGGAATATCTTTAGTAAGATGAACTGCCTTAATTACCTGGAGAGCCAAATGTCCAGACATTTCTGGCATAAGTATATCCAAAACAATTAGATCAGGTCTATGCTCAACCGATTTAGCTATTGCCTCAATACCGTTAGAAGCAAGAAACACCTTCTTGAAACCATAGCTTTGAAGTGTCTTGGAAAGCACACGTTGCATCCAAATATCATCATCAGCTATAACTACACTATATTCGTATCTTGCCATTTATTGGGAATAAACTTAATTCAAGAGTCAGTTGATTTAGAAGTAGATACACTTTCGTCAGGGGTATCTTTAGTCAAAAGAGGAGTGTTCGAGAGAGCTGTCTTAAAATCACCAATATCAGTAGCTGCAGCTTTTTTGTTGATCTCAACAATTTTATCATGAACTTCTTTGCGGTGTACGGCTATGTTTTTAGGTGCTTCAATACCCAGCCTGACAATACCTCTGTCAAAACTAAGCACAGTTACCTTCACCGAGTTTCCAACAGTGATGACCTCCCCAATCTTCCTTGATAAAACTAACATAAACCGTTGCTTCTAATTTAGAACCCCAAAAACAAATTTGTACAAATCTACTCAATTATACAAATGTAGTTAGTTATTTGTTCCTTTGATATGAAAATCTGTCCTATATTTATCCGATGGCAATATAACCTGCTTACCAGATTGCTTCTTTGTATCAAATATCAAAGGTGCTTTCATATTAGCAGTCATCCCTTTAGCCTGGGATAATGTCACGACAACAAAAGCCGCACATCCTTCCTCATCAGCATGGCGGCCAGGCTTATAGTTAAGATCCAGCAGCCATGGGCTCAGAAGAGGTAATCCAATATCAGGATTATCAACAGATATTAGCCATTTGAAAGGTACTGTTGAATCGTCTGAAACAAGCACGAACTCCTTCAGATCTTCAAATCCTAGTAATCCTTCTTCGAACTGAAACAAACTATTTGGCTCTAGTTTGAATTTTCCGAAATGTAGCGAGTTTATCTCGCGTTCTGTTAGTAAAGGGTTTTGTGTCATCGTGATCTTCCTGATTAGATATTCCTCTTTGATGCTGTAATAAAGGGATACATCTTGTATTTTAATCTTTTTTTATTTGGAACATATCGCAATATACCTAATTTGTACTATAGAGAGTCTCTATAAGAAATTGGGGTATCATTAGCAGCCTCTGATATAGTAATCTCAACTCTCCTATTAACCGACTTATTCTTTGATGAAGTATTAGCTACTAAGGGTCTCTGATCGCCAAAAGAAGTAATCTTCACATTCGTAGGCTGGAATCCTCTGGCAAAAAGATAAGCTGCTACATTAGCCGCCCTATACGAAGCCAGGTGCCAGTTACTAGGAAATTTATTTGTCTGGATAGGGTCATTATCAGTATGACCAGCAATCTCAACAGGGTTTTCCAGTGTATTAACTACCCCGGCAAGCGTATCCAATAAATGACTTTTTTCTTTAGTTATAGTAGCGTCACCTTTTTCAAAGAGCAATTTCTCATTTAACTCTAGCACTAAGCCTTCCTCGGTCATTCTAAGATCAAGCTGATCTTTATCAAAATATTCACTCAGAGTATTTCTCAGGTCTTGTTCAACATCTGCTAAGGAACGTTCCCTAGGTGGTAATAAAGGGTCCAGTAGATCATTACCTTTATTATCAAGGATGCCTTCACCACCTTCTAAGGGTGATCCTCCATTTGCATCGAAAACCTCATAAAAGGCCTCCTTATAACTAGCAAATACTTCCAGATCAGTAACCGATGAAGCATAAAGAACTACGAACAAACCCAAAAGAAGAGTCATGAGATCCGCATAAGTAATAAGATACCTATCCTTATCGGCTCCTCGTTGGGATTTATTTCTTTTCCTCATATTCTACTTACTAATGGAATATCGGTTTGTTTAGGCTCAGACTTTAGTTTAAGTAATTAAATACCATTTCATCATAAAATAAAAAAGCCCCTCCGAAAAATCGAGAGGGGCAATATAGAAATTGTAGCTCATATCTCTGATTAACGACTTCCTTCTTCAGCAGAGATAGGGGTCTTGAGCAACACCTGAACAGTTCTGTTATAGAAGCGCCCTTCTGGCAACTCATTAGTATAGAGAGGGTCGTCTTCTCCAACACCTTCAGTATTCAGACTAGCATATTTACCGCGTGTCTTTCTCTTAATACCTGTAAAAACAGTCTTAGCTCTATTTACAGATAATCGCTTATTTACTTCATACAAACCAACTACATCAGTATGGCCAATTACTTCTATCGTTGTATTAGGTTTTACACGCTCGTAAACATAATCTTTCATTATCCTATCATTTAGCTTACCAGCTTCATAGCTATTAAACTTAAATAGAATAAGCGAGTAATTTTCATAAATGGTATCCGAACCCTTGGTGAGAAGCTGCTCTTTTTGAGTTACTTGCTTAACAGGTACAATTACAGGATCTGAAGCACACTCAGCACCTCCCTTAGTTGTAATGATAAGCTGAGCTTCGAATGCATCTTCATTCTTAGGATAATCGCCATTCTCATTTGTCCAATTCCAGCCGGAGGTCATAATACTATTATCGGAAATATTGATAGTCTTCCACTCTTTGTCACCCTTCAATATTTCTATCCTACGGGAATCAATAATAGCATCCTCTATCCCATTCTGTAAATTCCAGTTCATAGTCTCAGGTTGAGGGAAGGTACGAGGGTCATTTTCGAACACAGGCTTCATTATATCCCAAGAGGCAGACCAAATTTCCACCCTTCTGTTCTCCTGAATACCTAGCGAATCCTTTGGATTAGATTTCGTTTTCGGGAAATTAACTACCTCAGTTTTGATCCTGGAATCACTTATATTCCACACGTCATTAAGATATTTTTTAACGTTTAACATTCGCTGCTTAGACAGTTCTTTATTCCCTTTCTCAGCTTCAGTTACGTTATCATTAGTACCAGTTATAGTAATCTTGGTATCAGGGTGTTGATTTAGTCTGAAGCCCAAAATATTCAGTACATGATAATATTTATCCAGGGTTCCACCTTTTACAGTAGTATCAGAGAAATATTGCTTATACTCATCATTTGCATCTTCAAACATGATATATCTATCAGGAATATCTGAAGAACCTTCGTCAAAGAAAACATAAGTAAGCAGAGGGAATAGATTCCAAACCTGCTTTTCTACCATTACCAAGCCTCTCCAATCATTCAGCTCTGGTTTTTTCGCCTTTGTTTCGCTAATATAATCGGCTTCATCGATCGATGGTGTAAGAACAGGTCGCTGGCCTAAAGTAATCTCAACAAAATATTCCTCAGCAAGTTCTTGAGAAGCATTTTTATCTTTAGTCTTCTCGGGTTTCATTACTCTTTGAATTGTAGATCGCTTACCATATTTCTCATTCTCAGCTTCTATCTTGTAATCGATATACTCATTCTTAAGGGTTGGATCGCCATATTCATCGTTGGTAACAATAAATTCAAAATTAGATTTATCAGAAGTCAAAGTAAAGGTCTTTACATCTCCGGTAATCGGATTAGTAATCGTAACTAGTGAAGGAATAAACTCTCCCGAACATTCGTCCTTGACAGTACCTGCTACCTGTACTGCCTGGAAATAAGAAGGCACATAAGCCATGAATACATCCAGGCTACCTTGATATCCCGTAATATCTTCTCTTGTTGAAGAGAAGTAAATAATATCACCAGATGCCGGAAGAGAAATAAATTTCTCGTCAAGCTCGGTGTTAATAGGCTCACCTAAGTTTTCAGGAGTAGACCAAGAACTGATACCATCGAATCTAGTGATAAAGAAGTCTTGACCACCAACTCTTGGCTCATGGCCATTAGAAGAGAAAAAGAGAGTAGAATTATCAGCAGCAATAAATGGTGATTCCTCAGTTCCCGGAGTATTTATTGCTTCAAGATTCTTAGCCTTACCCCATTCTTCCAGATCCCAATCATACTCAGCATACCAAATATCATAGTTTTCCCTATCCAGTTCACCATCAGAGTTAGGACCTTCTCTTGTAGATACAAAGTACAAAGTCGAACCATCAGCAGAGATTGATGGCTGAGTCTCATAACTAGCAGAATTAATATTAGGACCAAGATTAACAGGCTGCTTCCATACTGTACCTTCTATTTGGGTAGTATATATATCACAAGAACCCAAACCATCAGCACGGTTACAAGCGGTAAAGTAGATTGTCTGTCTATCAGAACCTATAGATGCAGTACCCTCATTTCCTGCAGTATTAACTCCCTTCTCACCATAACGATTAGAGGGGTCAAGATTTTTTATCTCATAGAAAACACTATCATACCGATCTTCTTTCTTTGCATACCAGAAATCATGTGTTAATACACCCTCATCTTCATTATATATTGAACCTTCTCTATTAGATACATAAAACAGAGTCTTACCATCTGCAGAGATAGTTGGCGCATAATCATATTCTTCATGATTGATGGCAGGTCCAAGGTTAATTATCCTGATATTCTCACTCTCAAGAATATTGTCATCATCGCCATCTTGAGCCATTGTTGTGACTATGGTTGCTGCATATAGATTGGCTGAAGCAAAATTCTCTTCACACAACGATTGTGAAAAAAGTCCTTGAGAAGCATACAGCAGTATACATAACGCTGTAAAAAATTTTATCATAATAAGACTCCGTAAGTATAATTTTGTATTATCTGTCGTTGTTGATCCTACCGATTAAATATGGCACTTTACCTAACCATATAATATAAATGATGTATAAGTCTCTATAACAGTCATTTAGAATCCAAGTTGTTGAATAAACTAATCGCAAAAACAGCTTATGCTCAGCAATTCAGCAACAAAATACTGTCAAGTATGTTACACACAGATAATTAAGTTACATAAAATATTTGACTAACAATAAAAAATTGCCTGCTAATGCATAGAAATAGCATCAGTTGGTATCATAACTACGAAATTTTACTTGAATTGTGGGAAAGTATAATATATCAATCATTGTTCTCGATATATCATGTACTCCAATCCTAAAGTAAATCGTGGAGCAGTGACCGTAAAATCACTATTATAAAAGCCATAACTAGTGATTTGTTGCCTCCATTCGATTCCCCCTGTCAGAAAAAGATTATACCTAAGCCAAATATGCGTATTCGCAGCGATAAATAGCGAGAATTGGTTCGTTGAAGCATCTGGTGGTACATCACCACTATCGAGATTCTCATTAGGTCTCAATTCATCGATCACGAAGAGTTGACCACCAATTGTATGTATCCTATTGATAACATTCTCTGTATGCGTAAGCTGCGGCGAACCAAAGCTGGCCATAGCGCCCAGTCTGAAAGAAAGCAGTTCGAAAGGACGTAGTCTAACATATGGCACTGCTGTTATATACTGAAGATCCAGCTTAGCGTCTTGTTGTAATTCCAAAGGCAATCTTACACTTTGGCCGTTGCTACCTGCCTCAAATTCCCGATATGAGGTTTCTCTATATTTTGCTTCAAAAGAATAATCTTCATAATTAACAGCAGCACCAAAGGACAGATACTCTTCAATATAGTGATCATAAGTAAGCCCTATGACATAACCAGTACCACGACCATTATCAAATAAACAACTTTGGCACCATACCCCCATATCTCCATTCTGGATATTCGGTCCTCCCCCAACTACCAAACCCAAGAAGCCTCTATATTTATAGCTCAGACCAGGGTCAAGCGGATTATCTTTAAGTTCATCGTCCGCAGCTAGTATTATAGGAGAAACAATAGATAGAAAACAAATGAATATGGTTCTTAGCATTGCAATATTTGTGATAATGTCAATAATCAAGGGATACTAAAATGGCAATACTTATCTTTGAAATGCCAAGTACATCCCTTGCTGGGAATATTATTCTCGTCTAAAGATAAGCAAGGTTTATTCAAATAACACATCAAAGATGACAAACGATACCTCAAAACCAAATATTTCTTCAAACAAAGAGCATTCACTTGAAGATCTTAGGCCAAGTGTGAGATTTCAAGCTGTAAAGATTCTTAACCGTTACGAAAGATCGTCAGCATATATTGATAAGCTTTTAGCTAATACGTTTAGACAATATGAATATTCTAAACAAGACCGTAGTCTTCTTACTGAGATTGTGTATGGTTGCGTTCGGTGGAGGGCAAAACTTGACTGGGTATTGACTGGTTTTTTTCACGGTGATTTCAACAAATGTATCAACCCAGTAAAGAATACAATGAGAGTAGGTCTCTATCAGATTTTGTTTCTTGATAGAATACCGGATCATGCAGCTATCAATGAATCCGTTGAAATTACGAAAAGACTACAAAGCCAGAAAACAGCTGGCCTGGTCAACGGAGTTTTGAGAAACATTGCTAGAAATGTAAAAAATATCAGATATCCCAACCCTCAGCAGGATAATGCTTTTTACAAATCAGTCATTAATTCATATCAGAAATGGCTAGTTGAAAACTGGACAGAGCAATTCGGAGAATCTGCCGCGGACAAACTCATGCAGGCACTCAATGAAAGACCTGGCATTGCAATCAGGATAAACAGACATAAGTTTTCTGATACAACTTTGAAGGATGATCTAAAGAATAGAATGGAGAATCTAGGCATTGAATTAGAAGAAATTAATGGTATTGGGGGCTCATACTACCTTAAAGGTTTGGGTGATGATATCTCAAGAAATGATTTCTATATTGAAGGTGCGATAACAATTCAAGACCCTAGTTCTGTACTTGTTTGTGAGCTTGCCAAACCAAACGCCAGTGACTTTGTAGTTGATATGTGTGCTGCTCCGGGTGGGAAAACTAGCCTAATGGCTGAGATGATGGGTAATAAGGGAAAAATAATAGCTTTTGACAAGTTTGAAGCCAAACTGGAGATGATTCATCAGAATGCTTCCAGGTTAGGATTAGATATTATCAAGACTGTGCAAGCTGATGCAACAAGTCTAAAGGTAAAGGGAACACCTAACTTAATATTAGCGGATGTACCATGTAGTGGTACTGGCACAATCCAAAAACATCCGGAAATAAAGTGGTCAATAGAAAAAGATACTATTAAGAAGCTTGTCAGCCTTCAGAGATCTATTTTGAGCAATTCCGCTGCTAACTTAAAGCCGGGAGGAATTCTTGTATATTCGACCTGCTCAATACAGAAGAGAGAAAACCGAGAAAATATTGAATGGTTTTTGCAGCAGAATAAAGACTTTGAATTAGATAGAGCAGAAAATTATATTGATAAAAAATTTACAAGGGATGGTTATCTAGAGGTCTTTCCCCACCAGCATGGAATTATGGGTGCTTTTGCCGCAAGACTTATTAAAAAATAAAAAAAACACCGCCTGAAGGGCGGTGTTTTTTTAGAATCTAATATTCTATTTCATACTTCACTGACCTGCATAAGGTACACCAGCTACTTTTTGATAAGAAATATACATCCTAAGATGCTCATCCCCTCCATCAGTGTGTAGCCAGTCATCATCTGTTTGATCTTTAGGAATAAATACTCGCGCATAATTGTCTCCAGCCGGACCAGGTATCTTCACAACCATCATTACACCAAGCTTATCACCTGCATCAATCAGATTCAAATTAAATGCTGCTTCTTCATAAGAATATTGATCAAGTGCTTCGTTAGGAGAAGCGTCAAATGTTGATAGTGAATCAGCAGGTGTTACTGTAACACCACCATCAACTGTTCTGATCTGAGCTGGGTAAGTAGGAGTGATATTATATTCTAGCTGACTAGAAGAACCAAAATATATTTCACCATCTGTTTTAGTATCGATACCAAGATTCCATCTTGCGCCATCAGCAACTGTCAATACTGAAGGACCGCTTACAACTTCATCCCAAACCTGCAATCCACTGCCCTCAGTAGCATTATCGCTCTTGAATAGAAGGATAGGAGTTCCACCAGATTCAGGCATTCTATCAGCCGTAGCCCAAGTTCTCATTACCGAGTTAGTCTGGGTACCATTATACATACCATATACTGTAAACTCATAAGCTTCAGAAGCATTAAGGCCATCAATAATAACTTGGTTATCATCTGTTACATCGACCATCATAGTCTGACCATCATGCTCATAGCTCACAACATATTTTTCAAATAGGTCCCAATCTTCGATACCAACCATTGGCCAGCCAATCAGAAGTGATTCGCTACTAATCGAAACTGTAGCCAGAGAGCTAATCATTGGTTCATCAGCACTTACATATATTTCAAAGTCCTCAGTATCCTCATTGTCATTTCGAACTATTGAAATCTCATACAGACCATCAGCTAAGTCTGTAGGGAGTGTAAATACAATTCTTGTATCAGTCCATGTCGAAACAGTAAGTGCCTGATTGCCTTCCAGATCACCACCACTTATAGTAGCCGCACCTTCATTAATACCGAAATAAGAGCCATCAAGACCAACTTCATCAGCACTCATGGCCCAGGCATTTGTGCCATCGCCAAAAGTAATTGTAGTGATAGCGATTTCATCATCAGTGACAATAGGATTATCATCTTCGTCACAAGCAGTAAAAAACACTGATGCGAAAACTGCCATCAGTAACAGATATGCATACTTCCTTAGCATATATTTATATCCTCCAATTGGGAATGAATAATAGATAGTTGTTTTTATCTTCTATTTGGTCTACAAATAAAGTGTTTTCGGCAAATGGATAATTAATACTATTTACCTTGAACCGGCACTCGGGGGAATCCGTCAATATCTGAGTGAGAGGAGGAGTTCCTTGGAAAGCTGTTCGGTAAGCGTTTTTCTATCAAAACTTTTTTTGTAATCGTCACTTACGTTTGGCAATATACCCTTTTGCCATTTATTGTAAAACTCTTGTACTGCTTTTTTTATTTGAATAATATCATCCGGATCAGTAGTAATCGCAGCACCAGAGTTATCTGCCAACTGTCTTATACCGCCTTCTACGGCTGAAACCAAAAGAGGTTTACCCGAGCCGATGTATTCATAAAGCCGACTTGGAGTAACTATATTATTAGGGATCATCATCCAAAGTACATCTGATTTCATAAGAAATGTTACGGCTTCAGAGTGAGAAACATAACCTGTTACGGTAGTAATATCAGAAAGACCAAGCTTTTTGATAAGTTTCAGATCTTGTTTCTTCATTATACCTACAAAAATGAGTCTGATTACAGACTTGATATCAGGATCTTCCTCCATTAGCTGTGCTATAGCTTTTAAGAAATGTTTTGGAGTAAGGTCATCTGGAAAGAGACCTGAATGTGTCAAAGTAAAAAGCTTAGGGTCAGGTGACTCTGATATATCATCAAAGTCTTCAGAATCAAAACCATGGGGTAATATTGATATATCTTCATGACTAACAACATTATATCTTCTGAGCAAGCTCTCTTTCATTTCCCTATTAATAACAGTAATCCGCTCAGCTCTTTGCAAGCAGAGCTTTTCGAGCTTCTGAGCATACCTTTTATGAAAGATCGTTATATAATAATAGTAAGCATTATCAACCCAGAGATCACGATAATCTAATATATAGGATACATTATACTTTAATGACAGCTCTCGAGCTACCAGAAATGAAGTAAAGGGCGGACCGCTTGCAAAAACTACATCTATTTTGTGTTCCTGAAAGATCTGATCAGCCGTATCAAGGGCTTTTTGTTTCCAAAACTTACGACTATCAGGTTGCATAACTGCTAAAGAGACAATTCTTTTAAGTTTTTGCCACCAAGCCGAAGGATATTTTACTGGTGTATCTACCGGAATTGGCTTATCATTATCAGAGCCCTTGACAGAGAAAAGCTTTGTTGGTTTTGTTTGATAAACTATAGCTTCCTCAGGAATGTCCTGATCAAGGGTATAATCATAAGCATAGAATTTGGAATCAGAAGTTGTGAGTACAATTGGACGCCAGCCATTCTGAGGTAGATATTTCACAAACTTCAGTGTTCTTTGCACCCCACTCAAACCCATTGGCGGGAAATAATAAGCTATAACAAGTACGTTTCTCATTGATATAAAATACCTTGACCCAAGGCATATTCATAATTATGCCAACAATTAGACAGGACCAAAGGCGGTAAGAATTACGCGACACTGACCTGATAAACTTATCCGGAATCAACTAATAATGTCACAGCAATTTAACCAAGCAAAAGTATTCTACCTAAGCTGAGATTCTAATTAGAATAGAAAATTACAGTACCTGATCAGTCTACGATCAAAATCTCGGATTCTTTATCTGTTTCCGATACAACACTAACTACGTAAACTCCATTCGCCAAGTCAGGTAGTGGAAGGAGATGCTTGCCTTTTGAGTAAAATCTGTTTTCAGCAACTACTTCTACAAGTCTTCCCGAGGTATCATATATAGCAACATCTACATCGTTGCTCCTGGGCATCTCTAAAAGTACATGAGAGCCAGTTTGATAAGGATTAGGATAAATCTCAATATTAATATTGGATGAAATATCATCCTGACCATAAAGCAGTCCGGAATTAATTCTAGAGTAATCATCTATCTGCTCTTTAATTTGAGCTCGAGATTCAGTACTAGCCAATAGAGCTATTGCAAAAACTAAGCGCACTGAATCACCAGGGGCTAAAAAAAGTGGTCCTGCTGAATAAATAGCAGAAACATCTGTCTTGTTTGAACCAAGCCTCGAAAGACCACTTGATATCATTTCATATTTTTCCCGACGCAGGAAACCGTCATAAATTCCCGGATTATATTCTCCTCCACCATTATTATCTATTGTAAAACAACCCGGTTTCTGACCCGACATCAACCAAACTATAGCCTGATCAGAGTCATGACGAGCAATATCTTCTCCTTCATCTAAGGCCGAAGCATCAGCTACTATGAGGGAATTATCAGTAAGATCGAAGTAGGCTATATCTTCTTGAGATGTAGCACTAATATCCCAATCATAATAGGCTCCGAAATACAAAGGATCTAATACCCTGGAGGCCAAATCTGTAGCAACATATTCCTTAGGATTAAATATATCATAGATAGCAAAAACAAATGGTGATTCACCCGGTGGTATTATATTCGTTTGCACGATTTCTATACCTATTGCAAAGGAATCGGCGGGCATTGACGGGCTACCAGTCATCGAAGGTAAATAACGGTCTCTAAATACAGATTTGGCTATAATAGTACCATCCGTCAGTGTATCAGACGATATAAGCGATTCGATACTAAAATCTTTATCCTTGGCTGAGGCAAAATCCCCTCTTAAATTATTGACAAGCTTTTCATCAGAAAGGGCCAGAATGATACCAGATTCGAATAGATAATTTTTATCTTCCCGCACAAGACCGATACCCTGGGTATTTAGCGGGTAATTATTAAACCCAATATTACCCTGCGAATTTGAAGACATAGATATAATATCATTACCATATGTTTCATAGGTGGGGTTGACTGTTATTTCTATTGATTCATAAGCTATCTTCTTACCACCTGAATACGCGGCCACAACAAGGTCACTTACATAATCATAGCTATCTTCCTCGATAGTCACCCAGAGTCCATCATTATTTTGGATACCAACACGCGAACCAATATCACCCTGATAAAACGGAGGCGAAGAAGCAATCCCCCACTCACCATATACAGCAAAATCTATATCAGGTATAGGATCAAAATGGCTGTAAGCTTTAAATGAAAGATTTACTGTATCACCATATCTCAATGGGTGGGTATCTTCTCTGGCAATCTTAATATCATCAATTGTTAAGAGCTGAGTATTTTCTTTATTTACTGAAGCCAAAGCATTGGTAACTCCCATACCAAGCTTATCAGTATAAGGTTTCCAAAGACTGTCAGTATGCTCTAACGCATTACCAACCAGGAGTTCGCGAGTAAGAATATTATCCATATCAGGATTAGTAAGCATAACCAGAGCCGCAATGCCAGAAACAATTGGAGTAGACATTGATGTACCAGACATCCTTTTATACTCATCTCCCGGAATTGTTGAATAAACTGATACCCCTGGCGCTGCTATATCAATTGTATGATTATAATTTGAGAAACCTGGTTTTCTACCTTTTATATCTACTGCCCCTACTGATAGAACCTCAGGATATGAAGCAGGATAGAAACGCTGATCTCTATTATTGTTACCAGCCGCTGCTACAATTAAACTACCAGCAGCAGTAGCTACTATTACCGCATCGCGGCCTGTCTGTGTTGAAGTAGTACTACCCCATGAACAATTAATGATATCAGCACCAGTAGCTGCAGCATAAAGTAGAGCTTCATATACATTGGCGATTGCTCTATTACCAGGGTCATCCACACCTATCTTGACTGGAAGAATATTTGTATGATATGCCAGACCTGCTATACCTATATGATTATCTTGAATTGCACCTGATACGCCAGCTACATGCATACCGTGTTCATGTCCACCGCTCGGATCACTATCCCCTCCTTCTGCACTATTTGCCGGATTAAAATCCCAACCTCTCCAATCATCAATATATCCATTACCATCATCATCCAAGCCATTCATACTTCTGGGCATTCCATTAATATCATAACCATTCTCACCAGGGTTCCCAAAGATATTCGCCCCAAAGTCTTCATGAGCCAAATCAAATCCTGTATCAATAACAGCAAGCAAAATTTTCTTCAACGAATCAGGCTCTATATTAAGCATATATTCCTTCACAACAGACCATGCTTCTTTTGCCATCACTGGATCAAGATAAGTCTGTTCATCCAAAAATTCATCATTAGGTTCATATATACCAGTCAGAAGGATATGCTCAGGCTCAACCTCGGAATAGAGAACATAATCTAAACGAGACAGCTTAGTAGATAATACCTGTGGACTAAAAGGATAATCGGTACTGACTGACACAGATATACGAACCGTATTAGCAAGATTCTGTAAAGCTTCCTGGGCTTTTAGGAAAAGATCATCCGAATAATTACTATTATTACTTGCAAACTTGCTATTAGTCCCTTTCAGTTTTTCTGAGCGCAACTCTTCTGATATTCTGCGACTAAGCACTTCTTCAAAAGTCAAGGGTAAAAATGTTGAGATGGTAAAGTCAATTCCTTTTTGCTGATAAAACGAATTAAGATCCTCTTCTAAGTTTAATGTATCAGCTCTATCAGCCAATCTAATATGGATAGTTGATAGTTTCTGAGCATGTATGGGTACAATCGAAGACAGCACCAGGAGAAAGAATAGAAGTGATGTATAGTAATATCTCATCAATCGCACTATGCGTTAACTTTGACAATTGATTTTCGAATTCAGTAAGGATATAACCTAATACATCTGATATACGTAAAATGTTAGTACCCTGAAAAAGATTATCGGCTTAAATTACAAAAAAAGTAAGTAGGATTAGTTCTAACCCTATTTAGGCTTTATCAACGACTATCGTAAATAAATATGTTCAGGTTTGCTTCGCCAGAATATCTATATTTTTTATCAGCAATTCCTTTCTTCATATTGCTGTATGTTATTTATCGTCTATCGACTAAAAAAAGACTAGGGAAACTGGTAGACAAAGAATTACAGCCTTTAGTTATCCCAAAATATTCTTCTAAGAAACAAATAACTGGAATGTTTTTCTCGATGCTGGGTCTGACATTGATTACTATTGCTTTAGCCAGACCACAATTTGGCACCAAGTTAGAAGAAATTAAAGCGGAAGGATCAGATATTATTGTAGCAATCGATGTCTCAAATTCAATGTTAGCCGAAGATTTGCCCCCAAACAGATTAGAACGAGCCCAAAATAGTGTTGAGAAGCTGATAGCTGAATTAAGAGGTGATCGTATAGGGTTGGTTGTTTTTGCTGGTAAGTCCTTTCTTCAGCTACCACTAACAACTGATTATTCAGCAGCAAGATTAATGCTTTCAACCCTTTCACCTGAGCTAGTAAGCACTCAGGGAACAGCTATAGGAGCAGCAATTGAGACAGCTGTAGAAGCTTTTTCCGAAGAAGAAGCAGCGGGTAGAACAATTGTTGTTATCACTGATGGTGAAAACCATGAAGACAATGCAATAGCTGCTGCTGAAGAAGCAGCTGAAAAAGGTATTACTATCCATACAATAGGGATGGGAAGACCTGAGGGTGCTCCTATACCTATCCCAGGAAAAGATAATTCTTATATCAAAGATGATGAAGGTAATACTGTAGTCACAAAATTAGATGAAAATGCACTCAAACAAATTGCTTCCGTAGCTGACGGCAGTTTCGTTAGAGTTAGCGGAGGTACACCAGACTTAGCAACAATTATTGCTGATGTAGATGAGAAAGATAAAGTCGAATTTGGGAAAAAACAGTTCACTGAATTCGAGGATCAATATCAAATCCCTCTCCTGCTTGGCTTCTTATTTTTGTTATTCGAACCAATTACTAGCAATATCAGGGGTAACTTCTCAAATCTCATCTCTGACATAACTGAAAAGGGAGTGTAATATGAAAATATACAGCACAATAAAACCTTTTGCCTATACCTGTCTGCTCTTGATTATTGGTCTGGTAATGACGGAAACAAATATTGCCCAATCCCTTCATAACGATAGTATTGCTACTGGCAATCTACCAAATAACCCTGGCTTGAGTCTTTCCAATGGCAATGAGTATTATCAAAATAATCTTTATGAAAAGGCAGAATCATATTACAGGAACGCAAAAGAATTAGCTTCATTACAAGAACCTGAGCTTAGACCTAAAGCAACCTATAATCTGGGGAACTCACTATATCGAATGGGTAAATATGAAGACGCCGCTACCCAGTATTCAGATATGGGTAAATTGGGATTTGCCGCTTACCACAATATGGGTAATTCTTATTTGCAGGCACAGAAGTATAAAGAAGCAATAGAATCATACAAAAATGCCCTTAAGATAGAGCCTACAGATCAGGATACAAAGTATAATTTATCTTATGCGCTTGAGAAACTCAAGCAAGAACAAAACCAAGACAATAACAGTCAAAATCAGGATAATCAGGATAATCAGGATAAGGAAAACAATAAGGAACAAGACAAAAATAATAGTAAGGAAAATCAGGAAGGTGATAAAGATCAGAAGCAGGATAGTAGTGATAAAGGTCAGGGAGATAAACAAGACAATCAGAATAAACAGGAAAAAGGACAACAGGATCAGAGTGATAATAAAGAACAGAATGGAAAATCTGATAAGCAAAGTAACGATAAAGAGGAAACGAACCCTCAGCAGCAGAATCCGCTAGAGTCCAAAGCCAAAGAAAATAATATCACCAAAGAAGAGGCAATGAGAATTTTGCAGGCACTTAAAAATGAAGAAAAAGATGTTCAGAAAAAGGTGCGTAAAATGAAGGGTAAACCCAGTAAGGTAAAGAAAAATTGGTAAGTTTGGCAAAGTTTTTTTTGACTGCAAATGGTAAATGTTTCCAACAAATCAGAAGTTTTGCAAAATAACCCGCGAAATAAATCAGATCGAGCTGTTTACAAACGGATAACTAACACTGGATGGATATCTTTATTAATCCTAATGTTATCTTGTTTAACTGGAGTTGCGCATAGTCAGACTCCGCAGTTTCGTACACAGGTAAACCCTAATCCTGTAACAGAAGGTGAAAGATTCCAGATTACCTATTCTCTGAATACTGATAGCCGGAATTTTGTACCACCGTCTTTCACAGGTATTAAGATTCTTTCGGGTCCTAATAACTCTAGTAGCACCAGAATTATAAATGGGCAGGTAAGCCGAGAAGTGTCATACAGTTATATTGCTGTAGCAAACAAAGTAGGTACCTTAACGATACCTGGTGCAACAGTTGTTGTTGGTAACAAAAGAATACAAAGCAATTCCGTTACTTTACAAGTATTAGAACCATCAGTAGCTGAAAAACAGAGACGATTAGCTGAATCTAAGAGACAAGAACAGATCACTCAGCAGGCACGGCAGATCATCCGCGAAAATCTTTATGTAACCACTGACGTTACTAAGAAAAAAGTGTTTAAAGGTGAGCAACTTGTAGCTACTTATAAATTACATGTAAACTCTGATCTTAATGTTATTGCCCTAGACCCTACGAGTAACCCTTCATTTACTGGTTTCTGGACCCAAGACTTTGACCAGGATATGTCACAATGGAAAAATGAGAGAATAAATGGAGGGATATTCAAGACCCTAATTATCAAGAAAGTTGTTCTGATACCTACTAGATCTGGCAGTTTGTATATTGATCCAATGGAATTTAAGTCTACTGTCAGACTCAGGACCGGAGGTAGAAGATCAATATTTGATGATTTTTTTTCAAGGGGTTCCTATAGAGATTTTGAGCATATTATACGTTCACCCAAGATTGAGATATCATCTCTTGAACTACCCGATGGAGCTCCGGAATCTTTCAATGGTGCAGTTGGTGAGTTCTCTATGGAAGCTTTTTTTGATAAAACCGAGGTACCCTCAAATGAACCGCTTGCTTTAAAGATTAATATTTCAGGTAATGGCAACTTAAAACTACTAGAGCCACCTTCTATTGATTTTCCGCCGGATTTTGAAGTCTTTGACCCTAAGATAGCTGATAATGTAACGGTTACACCATCGGGATCAAAAGGTAACTTGCAATTCGAATATCTTTCGATACCTCGTAACCCAGGCAAATATGATATTCCCCCAATTGAATTCACATATTTTGATCTTTCTGAAGGTCAGTATAGGACTTTGACTAGTGAACAATTTAGCCTGAATATTTCTAAGGGAGAGACAGGAGAAAGTAACGTGTTCTCTTCTAGCCGTAAAGAAGATATCGAGCTACTGTCTTCTGATATAAACTACATCCGAACTTCATTAGGCAGTTTTAATAATAAGTCTTCATTTTTCGGATCATTCTTCTTCATACTCATGTCTTTGATACCTTTCATAGGACTAATAGTTTTATTTGCTTTTAAGAGAAAGAAAAATGATGAAAATAGTGATCATTTTGAAGCTAGAAGAAGAACAGCCAGTCGAATAGCAAAAAAGCGCCTGGCAAAAGCTTCAGGGTATCTGAAAAGTGACAATTTTGACGATTTTTATGTAGAGATAAACAAAGCAGTATGGGGTTATCTATCTGAAAAACTAGTCATTCCTATCGCTGACCTGACATTTTCTTTAGCAGAAAAGAAGCTTCTGGAGCGTTCTGTTTCACCACAGCTTATTGCTGATGTCAAGAATGTAATTGATACCAGCGAGATGGCCCGCTACGCACCTACCTCGATTCCTGAAGGCATGGATGGTACATACTCCAAAGCTAAATCCGCAATAACAGATCTTGAAGAGGCATTGAAGTAATGAGATATTTTTTTTCTTTCTCTCTGCGAACAATAATTTGCGCTAGCATGCTATTTGTTTTTCTTTTCTTACAGGTTGATGTTATAGCTCAATCTGAAGATCCTGAAAGCATGTTTAATGAAGCAAATCTAGCTTATAAGGAAGGTCGTTTTGGTGATGCAGTTATCAAGTATGAAGATATGATTGATAATGGTTATATCTCAGCCGATATCTATTATAATCTTGGTAATGCTTATTATAGATTGGACAATCTTGGTTATGCAATACTTAATTTTGAACGCTCAGTTAAACTTAATCCTAGCAGAGAGGATGCTAAACATAACCTAGCCTTAGCTAAAGCAAAAACAATAGATAATATAGAACCCGTACCTGGTTTCTTTCTGAGTGAGATAATATCTATGTTTATTGGCTCTCAAGATTCAGAATTCTGGTCTTGGTCTACTATCACTCTACTATGGCTAACATTCTGTCTATTAGCCTTATTCATTCTGGGTAGATCACCATCAATAAGAAGATTGGGGCTTTTATCTGGAATGATTTTTTTAGTCATGAGTGTTTTTTCACTATTAGCAGCTTGGAACACTGATTATAGTGAGAATCTGAGGACTGATGCTATAGTGATGTCTTCTACAGCATATGTAAGATCGGAACCTAACGATGCTTCACCTGAGCTTTTTGTTCTTCATGAAGGTACAAAAGCTGAAATAATTAATCTGGAAGGGAATTATTTTTTCATTACCCTTGCGGATGGTAATAAAGGGTGGATAGAGCAAACCGATATTGAAAGGATATAAACAAATAAGCCCTACTTATTCTTCAATAAATAGGGCTTCCCAATATCATTATATTGCAATTAGTTGTTCGTAACTCCCTTGCGTATCAAATTTAAAGCTGAACCTGCCTTAAACCACTCAATCTGCTGCGCATTGTAGGTATGATTGGTCTTGATTTCATCGATACTGCCATCTTCATGTTTAATACTAAGCGTCAATTGGCGGCCTGGAGCAAACTGGTCAAGGTCAATAAAACTAAAAGTGTCTTTTTCCTGTATCTTATCATAATCTGAAGGATCGGAAAAAGTAATACCAAGCATTCCCTGCTTTTTCAGATTAGTCTCATGAATACGAGCAAATGAACGAACCAAAACAACGCGAACACCTATATTCCGGGGCTGCATCGCTGCATGCTCTCGGCTGGAACCCTCTCCATAATTTTCATCTCCAACTACAATAGTTGGTACCTCAGCTTTCTTATAGGCCCTTGCTACTTCAGGAACCGACCCATACTCTCCAGTATTTTGATTCAATACTTGATTAGCTCGATCGTTGAAAAAATTGATTGCACCAGTTAGAGTATTATCAGAAATATTATCAAGATGACCACGATATTTCAGCCATGGTCCAGCCATTGATATATGGTCTGTAGTACACTTGCCCTTAGCCTTTATTAAAAGCTTCATACCTTCAATATTCTTCCCATCCCATGGTTGGAATGGTTTTAGAAGCTGTAGTCGCTTAGAATCTTCTGACACGCTAACAGTCACACTGCTACCATCATCGGCTGGGGCTTGATAACCTGGGTCCTCAACATCAAATCCACGCGGCGGCATTTCTTCTCCAGATGGTGGTTGAAGCTTCAATTCTTTGCCATCGGCAGTTTTAATGGTATCCTTTTCCGGATCAAAATCCAAAGTACCTGCTATTGCAAATGCGGTAACAATTTCCGGAGAAGCTACAAACGAATGTGTATGTGGGTTACCGTCGTTCCTTTTAGCAAAATTCCTATTAAAAGAGGTCATGATAGAATTGGCACGATTCGGGTCATTCGTATGTCTTGCCCACTGCCCTATACAAGGACCACATGCATTAGCTAGAACTACACCTCCCATTTGCTCAAAGATATCAATGTATCCATCTCTTTCTATGGTATAACGAACAAGCTCAGAACCAGGGGTAACTGTGTATTCAGATACTGCCGGGATACCAGCATCCAAAGCTTGTTTAGCTACTGAAGCTGCTCTGGTAATATCTTCATACGAAGAGTTAGTACAAGAACCTATCAGACCTACTTCGAGAGCCATAGGCCAACCCTCTCTTTTCGCAGTCTCTCCAAATTCGGAAAGAGGGGTAGCCAGATCAGGGGTAAAAGGACCATTAATATGTGGTTCTAATGTAGAAAGATCTATCTCAATAACCTGATTAAAGTATTTCTCGGGATTATCATATACCTCGCTATCGCCAGTCAGGTGGCTCGCAACTAAATCTGCAGCATCCGCAACTTCCGCACGCTCTGTCATTTTCAAATATCTTCTCATTGAGTCATCATATCCGAAAATAGAAGTTGTAGCACCTATTTCAGCACCCATATTGCAAATTGTGCCTTTACCAGTACAAGATATACTCTCAGCGCCTTCTCCGAAATACTCGACAATAGCACCAGTACCACCTTTTACAGTCAGAATTCCGGCAACTTTTAGTATAACGTCTTTCGGCGATGCCCAACCACTCAGTTTTCCTGTAAGCTTAACACCAATTAATTTCGGGAACTTCAGTTCCCAAGCCATTCCAGCCATAACATCTACAGCATCAGCCCCACCAACCCCAATCGCAACCATACCAAGACCACCAGCGTTTGGTGTATGTGAGTCTGTACCGATCATCATACCACCAGGAAAAGCATAGTTTTCTAAAACAACTTGATGGATAATACCAGCACCGGGTTTCCAAAAACCTATACCATATTTATTTGATACACTGGATAAGAAATCATATACCTCTTTATTAGTAGTATTTGCCTGAGCCAAGTCTTTATCAGCACCTTCTTTTGCTTGGATCAAATGATCACAATGAACTGTAGATGGTACAGCTACATTATTACGACCAGACATCATGAACTGCAATAAAGCCATTTGAGCCGTAGCGTCTTGCATAGCAACACGATTAGGAGCAAAATCAACATAATCCTTTCCTCTTTCAAAACGACGGATTCCATTATCATCAAATAAGTGGGTATAGAGTATTTTTTCAGTTAGTGTAAGGGGTTTGCCTACAGCCTGTCTTGCCTTATCAAGTTTCGCAGGAAGTTCCCTGTAAACTTTTCGTATCATTTCAATATCAAACGCCATTTAACTTGGCTCCATTGTTCAGTTTAACAACACCATGTTGATACAAAATTACAAAACGTTTGCTTATAAGATCGCTTGTAAAATGCTTGCTGAAAGCATAGCTAGTAATACAATTAAATGCAATTGATGGGCGATATTGATATCCGTAATGACACCCATTTCCGGCTGGAACTATAGCCCAGATTATTCCAATATTAAACTGTTTAAAAGTATGGTGTACTAACTAGTGCCCTAGCTTCAGCTATTTATAATTGTGAACGGATAAATCTAGATAGCTTCAATTATCAGGTACCAGAAGTCCAAAGTACCAAGACAAGATAGTTAGGTAAAAATAAAAAACAAACAAATTATAAGGAACCGAATCAGACCCCTTATTCTGAGGGTCTTTTTTATTAATTTAGAGTCTCAGTTTACTTGTCAAATACATTCTGGATTTTAAATGGTTAAGCTTATTGAGGGATTTGAAAAAACGAATATCATAGGTCTTGAGATTGAAGGTTCTGTATCTGCAGCAGATATCAATATGGTAGAAGAAGCAATGGAAGCTAAGTTACAGGTATTTCCCAAAATACGTATCTACACTGAAATGATAGACCATAAAGGATGGACATTTGCAGGACTAATCAAAGACTTTTTTAATAAGTTCAAATTTGCTGCTGAGATTGAGCGCTCGGCTGTGATTGCTGACCAATCTTGGGATGACGCAATGCAACTGGCAGATCAGCTTACTGCTGGTGAAATGAGACGGTTCAGTCCAAGACAAGAAAGCGAAGCACAATCTTGGATAAGACACGCATCATTGATTCAGGATTAGATATATGTCCTCTCTGCTAATAGTATTCTCTGATATCTTCACCGATAGCAGAGCTCTTTTATTAGCCCAGGAAATTTCGAAATACGAAGATAATGTTGTTGTAATATCACTCCAGCCAACTGAGCATATCGATACCTTGGCTTCTGCTAGATGTATTTATATCACTCGCTCTCACCATAAAAGAAATATAATTCGTTGGATAGATTTTTTCAAGAAATCTGTTAGAGCCGGACGCTTACTAATAAAAGATAAGTTTCTTTTTGATAATATTATTGCATCTGATCTGTACTCACTACCTGTTGCGGATAAAATACATCGTATCCAAAGCAGACAAGGGAAGACTCCGAAGTTAATCTATGACTCAAGAGAAATCTATTCGGCACTGGGTTCACTGGCAAAACGCAAATTCTCTCAAGCAGTTATCTCATATATTGAGCGGAAATATCTTTCTTCTGTACATACAGTCCTGGCATCTGGACAAATGGACATAGATTATCTAAAAACTTATTTCCCTAAACATTTACAATACAAATTATTACTAAATCTACCACCTTTTCAAGCAAGAGTCCAATCTTCTTACCTTCGTGACAGATTCTCCATCGCTAAAGAAAAGTTAATTGCAATATATCAGGGAGCAGTATCAGAAGGACGGGGTCTAAAGCCAGCTATTGAAGCTTTTTCATCAATGCCGGAATGGCATTTATGTATAGTTGGTGGAGGGCCAGAAACATCTAATTTTGAAGAATTAGCTAAAGGTCATAAGAATATATCCTTCACTGGCCTTATACCATATAATGAACTCCACTCAGTTACATGTTCGGCGGATCTAGGACTGGCAGTAATTGAACCAATCAGCCTCTCATATTCTTATGCTCTCCCTAATAAGTTATTTGAATATTTTATGGCTGGCCTGCCCGTATTAGTAACAGATTTACCACAGATGAAGGAGGTTATTTCGCAAACAGGTGGTGCTATTGTAATAGAAGGCAATCCTACAGCTGAAAAAATTCAAAATACCTTAGCAGCTATCAAAAGTAAATCTGATCTTGATTCTATGGTAAGCGAAGCAGAGAAAGCTGCTTCAAACTATTGTTATTCTTCACAAGCCGATATTATCCTTGATATAATTAATAAAGGCACTCATTGACATATATATCACTTCTATTACAACAGCTAATTGCTTCGGGCACTCATGTAGTTGGGAAAACACTAACACAGAACGTTGATCCAACTGTTGTACTCTTCTTTAGAGCCGGGCTCGTTAGTTTGGCTTACCTAATAATTATTATGATAGGCCGCAAACGGTTCGCAAGGATACCTCCAAAAGATCTGACTGTAATAGCACTCTTAGGCTTTCTGAATATACCTGTAAATCAACTGCTTTTCCTTAGCTCGCTCAAATTCACTTCAGCACCTAATGTAGCCCTGGCTTACGCCATGACACCTGTCTTCGTACTAATTATTGCTGCTATTTTTCTCCGCGAAAGAATAACAAAACTTAAGGGCATAGGAGTACTATTGGCAATTGCCGGTGCAATCCTAATCATTTCGCAAAATGGGTTATCATTATCTGGGGATGGTTTACTAGGTGATATCTTAGCTTTCTGTGCTTCCCTAAGCTGGGCTTTATATACTATAATAGGCAAACAACCATCTCGAAAATATGGTGCTTTCTATGTGACAGGTCTTGGCATGATCTTCGGATTTTTATTCTACCTCCCCTTATTTTGGCTTATGCCTGAGCCAATGCTTGTAGATACGATTACCATAACAAACTGGATGCAAATTGCTTATCTTGCTTTTATGACTTCGGGAGTAGCTTACGCACTTTGGTATCATGCTCTCACCCGCCTGGATGCTAGTAAAGTGAGTGTATTCAACAATCTGCAACCAATCCTGACCACTCTTTTATCCGTAATATTCCTAAGTTATGTTGTCTCGTGGGAATTTGGTTTGGGAGCTGGATTAATTATCGCAGGCGTTATAGCAACTCAGAAAGGATAAATCTAAGCACGCAGCTTATCTAAAGGTTAACTTTATAAAATTTTTGACAATGATTCGGAGTATTCTCTGATCATTTGGATTAAAACTATTATATAATCTCTAACTCTTTGAATCTTATCAGTTCAGACCTTATTTTATTGTGATACCCAATGCAGTAAAGTGAGAAGATATGAACAAGTTTAAGACAGCCCTAATTGGTGCAGGCGAAGTAGCCCAAAATTTCCATTTACCACTTCTCCGGTCTATGCCGAATGTAGACCTTGTTGCTCTTGGTGACCGAACAATAGGTAAAGGAAGAGCTGTTGCACAAAAATTTTCAATACCTTTTGTCACTACTAGAATAGAAGATATTTGCGAAAGGAGTGACATTGATACGGTAATCCTTACTACCCCAACGGACCTTCACTATAATCAAGCGGAGATGATACTTGAAAGTGGGAAACATCTACTAATAGAAAAACCCGTTGCAAGTGGTTACCAACAAGCAATGATCCTGGCAGAGCTTGCTGCAAAAAAAGGAGTCAAAGTCATGGTCGGCATGAATCATCGGTTTCGCTCGGATGCCAAAATGATGAAAAACTATGTTGCAAATGGTGATCTAGGGCAAGTATACTATATCAAAGCAGGTTGGATGCAGAAAAAGGAAGGCATTAAATGGCAGAAAAAAATTGAAGATGGTAATCGGCCTGGGGTTTTAACAGATCTTGGCTTGTCTCTTATAGACTCTGTACTTTGGTTAATGGACTTCAAAGAAGTAGCTTCAGTCCATGCCTCTAATTTTCATCGTATATCAAATGATTATGAAGATATAGCTGTTGTTCGGATTAGTTTTACAAATGGATCAGTGGCTGTTATTGAATGTAGCTGGGCAATCTATAGTGGAGAAACCAGCTATTTCTGTAATGCTTATGGTAACTTGGGGTCTGCTAGCGTTAATCCATTCAGACTAAATACCTCAAGTGGAGATATAATGAAAGAAGGTGGCTCTGCCGATAAAAAATCAAACGCCATTGTTCACCGAAAATCATACGAAAGCGAATTAAAACATTTCTTTTATGCAGTAGGCGGACATCTACCAGTTATTTCGACAATAGAAGAAGCTGCAATATCACTCAAAATCCTTGAAGCTCTTTATACTTCTGCTAAAACTGATCGGGAAGTAGTCGTAGTATATTGATAATCTGAAGTTTTTTCTGCAATCTCGTGACTTTTTCCGGACTTAAGTGTCTTTCTATCATACAAATCACTAATAAACTAAACCGGGAATTACTTCGCTATTATTTACCTATTAAGTTAACCTCTCCAACTTATACCAGGATTCATAGATAAAATTTTCTACCTATTTCAATGCACTTATGTACATATGAATGAACATAAGTCTTTACCTCAAAATCTGGGGTATGCAGATAGGTAGAAAGATAGTATTTAGGATGTTCCGGGCATTTATTCTATACCTTTTTATCTTTCATATTTATAGACATTTTAGTCTGAGATTTAATCTGCATACCCTTTTTTTAAGTCTCAGCTAATTCATTATCTAAAAAATAAGATTCATAAGTTCAGTAAAAAGGGTTAGAAAGTTCACATGAAGCAGGGCTATTGGGAAAAAAGCTTTATTGTATAGTCTATCAATCCTAAATCTCCAACTTTACCATGCCCTGGTACAACAAGAATTGCTTTATCATATTTTGATTTAACTAACTGTAGGGTTCTGGGCCAAGCTTTTATATCAGCATCATTAAGGTTGCCTTTTCCGGCACCTATCTCTTTTATCATACAGCCGCCAAAGAGTATTTGATCAGTATCAATATAACTCACTATATTGTCAGATGAATGAGCATGCCCTAAATACTCATTAATTATAAATTGATCTCCTACACTAATTGTATCTATTAGATCAAAAGTACGGTCGGGTACAATTTTACCAGTTCGTTTACATTCTTCCAATGTACTTTGAGATGCTATAACAGGAATTTGTCTCTTTTTTAATTCTTCAACTCCACCCATACAATCCTGATGGAAATGATTAGCTACCATCCCTATTACATCGCATTCTAGTTCTTCTTGTATCCATCTGATCAGAGTATCTGTCACGGCAGCACTAACTGGAGTATCAAAAATCAGAGCTTCACCCTGATTATGGTATATCAAGCCATTACAAGGGAAATAACCATAGCCTGGGATATTCAGGTAAGATACATGTAGATAAGTATGCTCTCCTAGTTTGGTTATTTTCAGATTCTCAGTTTCCAGCCCTTTTGGCTTATTGGCTGTAGCACAATAAGCTGGAATCATTATCATAATCGTAATCAAAAATAATCTGACCCAATTCTGAGAAGTCAGAATCATACACCTTCTTCCTCAGCTAACACAGTTTCTTCACCTTTCTCATCTCCAAAAAGCGCCTCAACAAACATTACGGGATCGAATGGCTGAAGATCATTGATTTGCTCACCGACACCAATATACCTTACCGGTAATCCTAATTCACTTGCTATAGCTATCACAACCCCACCCTTTGCTGTACCATCTAGCTTTGTTAATACGATACCTGTTACATTAGCTACTTTAGAGAACTCAAGAGCTTGCTGGATAGCATTTTGTCCTGTAGTAGCATCAAGTACCAAAAAGACATCATCCGGTGCAGATTCTTTATGCTTCTTCATAACACGTCCCATTTTCTCCAGCTCTCGCATTAAATTATGCTTGTTATGAAGCCGACCAGCAGTATCAATAATCACTAAGTCCTTCTTTCTTGCTATTGCAGCTTCCATGGTATCATAAGACACTGCAGCAGGATCGGCACCAGCACCACGCTGTATTATCTCTACATCAGCTCTTTTAGCCCATATCTCCAGCTGTTCATTTGCAGCTGCTCTAAAAGTATCGGCAGCTCCGATGATCACCTGCTTACCGTTTTGACGATAATTATAAGCCAATTTCCCTATTGTTGTAGTCTTCCCAACACCATTAACTCCTATTACCAAGATGGTATGAGGCTTATTATCCGGAGGCAAATCATATAATCTGTCATTATCCGCACTTGGTGATTTCACTAATAGTTCGACCACTATTTCCTTAATAATTGGATAAATACCATCTGCCTCACTCACACCTTCCTTTCTAACTCTCTGGCGAAGATTCTCAATTATTTTCTCAGCGGTATTAACGCCAATATCAGCTGTAATAAGTATTTCTTCAATCTCATCAAGTAGAGATTGATCTATCACCCTACCTGGTCGCAATAACCCATTAATTTGATCTGCAAAAGCATTTTTTGTTCGCGAAAGTCCAGCCTTGAGCTTGTCAAATCTAACAGCTTCAGTAGTCTTCTCGACAACAATATCAACGCTTTCATCGAGCTTATTTTCTACTGACTCTAGCCTGCTGGCGACCTTGTCTATTGTGGTAGTGACTTTTTTCTTAAATCTGTCAAAGAAGCCCATCGAGTTGCCTTTCTATTATGTTGTATTGGGAAAATGGGAGATTACAAATATAGCTATTTAGAGCTGGTTTCGGGAGATTATCAGGCTACTTATACTAGCCCCATCCACTTCCTTACATCCGAATATACTGCCTTCATTACAGAGTAAGGATAATACATTTCTTTCTCTGCTCTAATTCGTCTAAGCGATAAACTAGGTTCCTTTGATATAACAGATTCCATGTCTTTAAAAAGTGATGTGTAGTTCAATCCGTCTGTATTTTCATCTCCAAAATCTTTTTTGGCAAGAACTGATACATTGAGTATGCTATAACTATATTTTTGAATATACTGATTCCTTAATGCGCCTATTCTCTCAAGATCATGTATTCCCTCGGGCTGTAAATCACAAAGTTTATCTGATAAAGCTTTATTTATAAAAGCCGATCCGCTTAATCCCTCTCGCTTTGCTACAGCTTGAATAAGTTTTCCAAGTACTGTGTTATATCTATCTTTCCGGGTGTGCGTACTACGAATAGCTTTAGAGCTGCTCAGCCTAACCCTAGTTCTAGGAGGCTTTTTAATCAACTTTAAGACAGGATATTGTCCTGAAGTAATCTCAATTTGACCATCTGACACCAGTTCATCAATCAGTGCATGCACTTCGGTGGCTGATACATTCTCTAGCAATCCGAATCCACTCTCTTTCCAAAGTAATTTCTCCTTAATTCGAGGTGTAAGTTGGCCGCGCAAAAAATCAACTATAACTACCCGACCATACCTTTGGCCCAACGATACAACCCCTTCCAATATACTCTTCTTTATGCTTGCTTCTTCTTCAATAATATGCTTTCCCGATCCACGACAATCCGAACATTGTCCACAGACACCTTCTGGCATATCACCAAAATACTGTAGGATATAGTTCCTTCGGCAACCCTGAGATTTTATATAACCTAACATCGTATTCAGCATTGTTATAGCTCTTTCTCTATTCCTGCTGAGCTTAAGAAAATCAATTGGAAGATCGTTAGAATTTTCATACCTGGGATTAATACTGTAAGAACCAACAGGCCCACTCATTTTTATACTTGCATATCCATAGCCAGAAAGATATCCAAGGAAATTCGTTACCAGTTCGTGTTTAAGCCCAGCCTTGGAAGCGGTTTTCCTGATATCCAGAGTAGTATACTGCCCCATTGCACTTGTCGGAAGCCCACGTACAATAGCTCTAAGACAATCGCGCTGTTCATCATTCTCTAAATCACGGTCAAGCTGTCTTAGATCTTCTATTGATACTTCAAATCTAACAAGTGCCTGCAAAGAAGAATAACTTGGTAATATAACTTCGTGACGTTCAAGCATTGAAATAACATTTGTCACTTTCACAAGTGGCTCGTCAACTAATTGGGCTATTAAATGGGGTCTTTGTAGAACTGCCTCTGTTTCAGCCTTACTTATTTCCCTGCCAACTGCCTGCCATATTCTCTTTGCAGTCTGCTCTTCAGGGTATTTACAGCTAATAAAAAACTCCTGAAGTTTCTCATCACCCTTGCTATATAAAAGTATACAATCAGCTATCTTTCCATCACGACCGGCGCGGCCTGCCTCTTGATAATAGCTTTCCATAGTTGAAGTTATATCATGATGTATTACCAAACGCACATCAGATTTATCAACACCCATCCCAAATGCGTTTGTTGCAACTATTATTTTAGCATCGTCATTAATAAATGACGCCTGATTGGCTTCTCGTAACTTATCAGTTAGCCCTGCATGATACTTAATTACATCTATATCATGTTCTTTCAGGAAAGTATATAATTCTTCTACCCGTTTTCTGGAACCAGCATAGATAATTGCTGATCCATCAGTCATGCCATTGAGTAACTCAATGATTCGATGTTTCTTATCAGTAGTTATCTCAGTACTATATCGAAGGTTTGGACGATCAAAACCACGCACAAAAACTCTAGGAGAGGCCATCTCCAAGACATTACATATATCTTCGCGTACTTTAGCAGTTGCTGTAGCTGTAAATGCAGCCATTCTATAAGCACCTTCCTGGCCCTCGCGTAAAAGCTCTCCTATTAATCTATATGAAGGCCTGAAATCATGCCCCCATTCGCTAATACAATGCGCCTCATCTATCGCTATAAAAGAGATATCAAGACCGTGTAGAAAAGACCGAAATCTATCACCCTTTAATCTCTCCGGAGAAACATATAATAGTTTCACCTCGCCATTAGAAACTCTAGAATAAATATCCCTTACCTGCTGGTCATCCATTCCGCTGCTGAGATATTCTGCAGCAATATTTTTTGACTTAAGTATAGATACCTGATCCTGCATCAACGCAACAAGTGGCGAAACGACCAAACAAATACCAGACATAACTAAGGCTGGCACCTGGTAACATAGTGACTTTCCAGCTCCAGTTGGCATAACTGCCAATAGATCATCGCCTTCAAGCACAGCCCTGATTATCTCTTCTTGCCCGGGACGAAATGAACTATAACCAAATGACTCCGATAGCACTTTGTTAAGAACATTTTCTTTTCTTCTTCCACTCAAAGAATTATTCCTTCTTCATAATTTCTTCATTATCCTATAGCTCGAATATCAACTCTACAACTTGAGATTATTACAAATAATCTCAAAGTTACCAACCCAGTAACTTCAGGTATGAATTTAACTTAGATAGAAGTAACCGGCAGAAATATAGACATAGTGAGCCTATCAGCAGCCATCAAGAGGAAAAACAACATGTCTATAGAGAACTAGCTAAAAGAGCCTGATCTTCTGGTATCATCTAACTGCGAATAATTTGCTCGCCTAAAAAAGATCCTATATAATAAGAAGATGATACCACCGACTATAATTATCCCCACAAATAATTTACCATAGCTAAAACGCCCTGGATATACATCAACAGAACCATCTTTGGCAGTATGATACTGAGGTGATGAATAATAAAATGCACCATGAAATGGTGTAGACCAATACCAAGGTACTGTACCAAGCAGATACCCCGTCATAAACCCACTACCATAGCCACCGTAACTATGCAAACGATAATTTTGATTAGTCTTGACTCCGTTTTTTCCAGTCACTGGCATCGACTGGGTAACTGTCTTACGAGGTGCTCCATATTTGGAAGTATATTCCTTCTTTGAAGAAAGTTTACGACCACCTACAGATTCCAACCTTTGCTTAGGGCTAGAAAAAGAACTTCTCTTAGCTGCTGTAGTTCTACTTCTGTTAGTTTTTTTGCCAAACGACGAACCGCGAGAGCGCTTAGGAGCTTTACTTCTCCTAAATGAACGACGCGAACCTCCAAATGAACGCCCCCTACGGGCTTCAACTATATCCGGAAGCAGCATAATAGTGAGCAATGCAAGTATAAGCACCCAGCCACGGTATACTAAAATTCGATGAGGACTTTTCATAGTTCTAGTTCTATTTTGATATTAAGCTTATTATAAATACAATACAAAAATGGAGTCAATCAAATCATCAAAAGACTGACTCTGTATAGATGGTATCGTCATAATCACGAAAAGTAAGTTCGGCCTTACATTCAACCCCAAGTTTTACAGGCTTTTTACCTAATACTCTATCCATCAGTGATTGAGAAGTATTATTCTGAGACTTAATATGTAAGAATAGTGATGTTACACCCTCAAGTTCTTCGTCATTCCACGCCAACAAAGTATCATCTATCTCTCCTTCGGAATCTATAGTTAATCTCTGTAGCTTACTCGCTTGCTGTTCTGTAAATGCTGGAGGAGATACCTGAATAGCAGTAAGGTAATCAGAGAACAATGCCTTTGTATAGTCTTGTCCGTCCCCACCCTTATATGAAATGAAAGCATCAAAATCGCCATTTTCATCCATATTAATGAAAAGTTCACGTACACCCGCTATCTGTTCGCCATTCAGATAAACTGCAGTCATCTCCAGTCTACCATTTGATTCTATTATAACCTCTGGCATTTTAGCCCATTCATATTTTTAATTACAAACAATCCTAAACCAACTAACCAATAATCTTTTAAAACTAATTCTCTTTAGAAGTTATTCCTACCGATTTTATCTACATTTATAATGACGAGAATACCCTGAGGTGTATTTGCTGTACCTGTAAGATATGTTCCTGCCTGATCTGCACCCTCGGGAAACGAAAGCTGATTATTTGTTAGATGTATAACTCCCTTCATCTCATCAACTGCAAGGCCAAAGGAATGTCCCTCAGAGCTTTCACATAGCATTATAAAATTATCATCACCATAGGTTGAATGTCCCTCACCCAGAAGCCTAGATGTATCAAAAATCAGAATAGATTCTCCCCTAACCTCAGCAATGCCAATCGCTGTTTCCAGCCCCCCAGGTACTGACGATACATCACCATATCTTATGATATGCTTAACACTTCCCACCCGTACAGCATACGTGTCACCTTTAAGTAAGAATAACAAATACAGTTCGTTGATATCATCAGCTTGATCAGAGATTTTCTTTTCTTGTGTCATATCTAAGTTTGTATTGTAATTAGAAAAAAAGGCAGTTAATTATCATTGCTTTCCATTATCTCTAGTGCCTTAAGATAATAATCCTCAATTCTATCAAATATACTAGACTGTCTTGCAAGTATTTCTTTTTGAACACCATATCCGAATAGCATCAAGCCCAACTCTGCTTTAATCGATGACATCATTAGTTCCTTGTCTTTCATGAACATATCATCATTCCATAAACTATTACTGCGAGCAAGCTTTTCGAATCTTTCAATATTAGCTTCAGATGGCCACCAATTAGCGATGAACCAATTCTCTCCTTTACTCAATAATTCAAGATAATCATTTTTGGATTCTTTCATGATAATATAAGCTACAAGAAAATACATTTTCTTGCTTTTAAGGATTTTATGCATCTTGGTATACTCCTCATCGGATAAGATAATGTCAGGCCATATACCTTTAAGTCCGAAAACTGTTCTCCCTGAGCGGGTTTTGTACGTATCAACCTTACCTTTCGTTGTCCCTAATTTTTCAATCTGAGCCCGAAGACTTGCTTCTTGCTCAGGAGTCAAACCGAAAAACATTTCCTCTGAGAGTGACTCTTCATCATATTCAAGCCTTGGTTCTACCTCTCGCCCTGATGGAGTCATATAACTGGCAACTGTAAACCTGATACCTGTAGAATCTTTAAAATTCCAGGTGTTCTGCACGACACCTTTCCCAAAAGTTTTCTGACCTACTAATACTCCCAGATCATAATCCTGTACTACACCCGAGAAAATCTCAGAAGAAGATGCTGTTTCGGAATCAACTAAAACAATGAGAGGTATACCATATAATTCGCCTCTGCGAGTGGTCCTAAGCTCCAAAGCAAACCTATCACTCCTAGACATTGTTTTACTGACAAGCTGATTACTGTCTAGAAAAAAAGTAGCCAGGTCTCTTGCTGCTCTAAATTTACCACCTGTATTTCCTCTAAGGTCTATAATTATAGATTTGAAATCTTTCCAGTCAATATCAAGTTGACTAGCTAGGTTATTTAAGGTAGCCGAAAATTCATCAGAAGTATTATCACTAAACCTGTCAATAGCTACATAAGCTGCAGGGGATGAATCATCTATCGCAAAAGCTGTCGAAACCGAGGGCAACAAAAAGCTATATCGTTCTATTTCAACACTATCTATACTATTCAAAAAATCATATACAACTGTAGCCGAACTCCCTTCTTCACCATTTAATAAATCTCTGAGCCCGGATAGCGAATCCCCTGTTACATCTCTACCACTAATACTGAGTAACAAACTACCACTTGGTAACCCGCTTTTGCGAGCAGGCCCCTCTGGAAATACATTGTAGACAAGAGCTTTACCATCAACAGGGATATAGTTAAGACCAAAAGAAACAGAACTTCCTTTATCAGTATTCTGCTGAACTAAATACTCCCCCTTATCATAGAAATATGAGAAATCATCGAGTGATTGTAGCATTATCTTAAATGTCTCTTCAGACAATGAGTCTATATCGAGCTCTCGGTAGTAATAGGTATCTATCAGATTCAAAATATCTCTGTATTTACGAGCTTGATATACTGAGCCGGCATCCGGTTTCTTGCTTTCCACCGAATCAATTTTTTCTTCAGCCAGAAGAACTAAGGGCACTAATAAAAAACAATAAAATAAGACTACTCTATACAACTATCTTCCGATCCTTTGTTGAATAATATTCTTTAAATCGTCAGATAGGGTAATATTGTTTCGATTAATAGATTCAAGCAATAACAGAGCTTTTTCCCTATTACCTTGAGAAAGATAAACTCTCATTAACATTTCATTCGATGGAATATGCTTAGGGAAGATATTCAAAGCAGTCATTAGCTGAGAAATAGCCTGATCATACTGCTCGGACATCGCATAATTCCTACCGGAAGCATAGTGAATTTCATGCAGCCCAGGTTTCAATCTGGCAATTACTTCGTAAGCTTGTCCTGCGATTATTCTTTGTTCAGCTCTTTCTGCCGTTTGAGCATACTTGAGCCATAATTGAGGATTTGGATTCTTATTTACCGCTTTCTGATAAAAGGGAAGAGCTTCTGTAAATTGTCCCCTGCCAACAAGAATATTTGCCATATTGATATTAGCTATCTTGTCATCTTTTCCTCTGGGGAGAGATATTGATTTTTTGGCGTATTCATATGCCTGCTCTTCTCTATCAGTAGCCAGATACATTGAAGTAAGATCAAGATACAGATTGATATTCTCCGGATTCAATTGGATACCTCTCAGATAATGCTCTTCTGCCTTATTATACTCTTTTGAAGCCATATTAGAGTTACCTTCTTTCCGATAGTCAATTGCTTTAGCCAGATATGCTTTACCCATATCCAGATAGCCTCGTGGATTATCAGGATAGGTTACCACATTATGCCCCCAAAATGCTTTTCTATCTTCAAATACTTCTTGGTAATCTGTAGTTCTCCATACCAGGAACATCACTAATACAACCGCTATAGAAGCTGGCAGAGGATTAGTTAGCTTAATCCTTTTAGATTTTAGTACTTCTAATAACACTATCATGATGCCCAGCATTGGTAAGTAAGCCCGATGCTCAGCATAGTCGAAGAAATCATCCACATACTGTATCCGAACAAATAAAGATGGCATGAGAATAAATATGAACCAGATCAAGCCAAACATATAGCGCCTACTTGATTTATCACCATACATAAAGAATAACACTATTATGGATATAAGAACCGATGTAATACCGAATGCTAAATCTAACTCCCAGGCTATATTCTCATAATTTTGATAAGTATGTATCAACGACCAAGAAACCGTCAAAACAGCTGAAGCAACCATAGCTACGAGAGCACCCTTCCATGTCTCCCTTGGTTGCCTAAACCTGCCGGCCCAATAAATCAGGGCTGTCAGTAAGACAATAAAAATATAACCAACTCCAATTGTATATGGCTCAAACTTCGAGAGAGGTGCCAAACGATCGGGCAGAAATAATTTCCCAATCATCGATGGTATTGCACGAAAATTGACCAGATATGCTTCAAACCCACTTAAGTCAGGATTATAAGGAATTTTTGCCATTGCTGCTGCCCTGTAAGCATACCAAATACCCCCTATCACAAACCAACCAGCTGCCGCTATAAAATTTGATTTGGTAAATATTTTCTTATCGACAAATAATAACAGATATGCCAGCGCAACAAAGGGCAGCATAACAGCTATTTCTTTAGTAAATATTGCTACAAGGAAAAGTGTTAAATGACTTATTAGTAATATTATCTTCTGCCAATCCCATGCTTCTCTTCGTTCATATAGAATAAATAGTATGAAGCTAGGTAAGAAAAATAGTGACAGCAAACTATCATTTCTACCACTTACCCATGACACTGCAGGTGTAAGTATAGGATGAGTTGCAAATATTACAGCAAAGACAAAACTCTGAAGACTATTATAGCCCAGTATAATAAAAACCCAGTATACTAGTACCGAACACAGAACATGCAACCATAGATTTGTCTCCAGATAGTTCTTCGGATCCTCCACTGCAGCTTTTGCACGCAGAGCATATTCTCTTTTTGCTGAAGAATCAACAGCCTCTATCGACTTCCGCTTATTATTCTCATACTCATCTACACCTTTACGGTAATCAAAGACTAAACTCATACCCAGGACGGGTCTATAATAAGAGGTACCAAAAGTAGTATCCAAGGTAGCAGCATAGGTACCCGAATTGAGAGGCTGAAAATCATAAACAAAGATATTATCATCACAGAATACAAATTCATGATCTGTAGAAGCAGTATAGAGCAAAAAAGCTCCTATACCCACAGTAATTGACATGATAAGCTTTATCCACCAACTACTAAGTACAGCGCCAAGATTTTTATCTTTATTCATTTAAACCCAGGATCATACTAATTATCAACTAATGATTTTACAAAGATAACTGTACCTGGTGAAATCCATATATAAACAATACCAACCTGCCCGGAAGATATCAAAAAAGCCCTACGATATTATTAATCGTAGGGCTCTATAGTCAGCAGAACTCAATGAGTCCTTCAAAGCTGAATCAATCTTAACGCTGTACCTTAACTACTTTTGCAATAGTCTCAGCACCATTAGAAATCGATAGATAGTAATTTCCTTCAGCTATCTCGCTCGATAGTGGAAAGCTCATTCTCTGCGATGAAACTGGATAAGACACACCATTTAGATAACTAGCCACAACCTTACCAGTTACATCTGTAAGCTCTATCGTGAAAATATTATCTGGCTCTTCATTCTCAAGTTCAAAGACAATATTTTCATTAACAGGGTTAGGATAAATATCTGTTGCATTGAAGCTTAAGCCAATATAGTCTTTATCATCAATAATTGCTTCACCTTCTTTGGCTCTTGTTCTCGCAGAAATAAGGGCTTCATCAGGATTATAATTAGCACCTGTACCGCTACCGGCATAAGTGTAAACTGCAAAGTAGTATCTGGTATATCGCGTCAGATCTGTTAAGCTAAATCCATTTGCATTCCCAGAATATACTAATTGCGTATCTGTGCTATTATTATCAAATGCACTTGCCGTATAAGCTGTTCCATCCATCGGGTCAGCATTATCAGTTGATGAACCTTTTCTAGCAAACACCAAAACTCCGTCAGCATCGCTCGGAAGTGTCCAACTCAAGTTTAGATTCCTTCTACTTACTGCTATACCCAAATTAGAAATTTGAGATGGCTGGCCAGCTAAAATATCAATTGTAGCCATTCCCGAAATAAGGCCTGCTGCAGAGGCAGTTATTTCAGCATCATCCATAGCCGAACCAGTAAGATTCGCAGTAATAGTAACTGTAGATGAACCTGAAGACATAGTTCCCGAACCGATCGCTGTATTATTGTAAGTAAGTGTTACATCTGTATCAGCTGTCGCATCAATAGGATCAGAAGACTGATCTAGTAATGTTACGGTTACAGAGAAATCCTCTCCAGACGTAGTAGAACCTGGAATAGATGTGATGCTAAGAGAAGTTGGTTCCGGTAGCGCATCTGTTGTCGCATCGATCTCTTCTACTGTGGAATAATTATAAGTGACGATTGTACCATGATCCGAACCAGCTCTGGTATAAACATCATAATAATAAGTCGTGTTAGCCATTAGGTTCATATCAGTATAGCCTGTACCATTACCAACATATATTACTTCAGAATTACAAGTAGCCAGGGTAGTACCTTCGTCAGCTATAGATCCCTGCATAAGGCCACAGTCGACATCCATTGTATTCCTTAATACAACTACCATATCATTGTTGGCATTAGTCCAAGAGAGCTCAATACTTGTCTGAGTAGTATTATCTATCATCAAATCAGCTACCGGAGAAGGCTGAGCTGCATAAGTATATGTTGTAACAGAATTGGCCATAGCTGAGTAATTCTCATCGCCAGGGACATAACCACCTGTATAAGGTACTACATAGAATATATACTCTGTATCAGGATCAAGTCCATTAACAGTTGCCATGGTAGCCGGGCCATTATATACTACTGAGAATGGGCCAAAATCACCAGGAACATAAATCCCGTAGTCGAAGCTAGTACCAACAGTTTGACCATCTAAGAATGTATCGCCATCATTAGGATAACTACCCAGAACTGAGGCGACATTTGCAAGTACTAAGTAATTATCTGCAGGAACAACTGCATTCATAGCTCCGGTAGTCCAATCCAGCTCTACACTTGTTACTTCACGCTGAGCTACAACTACATCAACAGCGTCCGGCTCAGCAGCTTTAGCAATAAACATCATGGTCTCAGGCTCAGAATAATTTTGAGAACCCTCTTCCTGCATCTGAGGATCAGCGTCATTATTCTGAATACCAACACCCCCGTATCCTGAAGTAGCATCATAATATGTCTCGCCATTGTAAGCATATACCTGAGTAGTATATTCTGTACCAGGCGTAAGCCCAGAAACAGTCACCATAGCCATACCATTATCATTCATGAAGTCTGTTATTTCGATTATCTCATTTGAGTACATGAACATATTACCGATCTGGTATGCAAATCCATCTTCAGGACCGGCTGTAGAGCCAACATCATTAAGTGTTAGAAGAGACCCATCTGCTATATATTGCCAGCTCAACTCTACATCACCATTAGACAATGTATTCATCATTAAGTTCGACGCAGGTGCTGGCTCAGGAGCTAGTGTAGTATGCGTACCGAAAATAGCTTCCCCATAGTTCCTAAGCATACCAGAACCATTATAAGGCACAACAGCAAAGTAAAAAGGTTTATCCATAGGCAGGCCAGTAACCATTACATCTTCAAGACTACCTTGATAAACAAGTCTACCGGCTCCAGCACCAAATGGCTCTGATGCAAGCATGTAATCATTATTATCACCAAAGTACTCCATTCCGTCCATGATAGCTGGCATAGGTCCGTTCAAATCATCATAGGCCAAAACCATGAATCCATCAGCCATTCCATACCATCCAAGCTCCATCGATTCTATTGTTCTCTCACCAAACATTAAGAAATCAGGCGCTGCCGGCTCAGGTGCAAGTGTAGAAATCGGACCTTGCAGTGATAATTCACTGGTAGACATCATATCTCTAGTTCTAATCCAAATAAAGTACTCAGTTGAAGGTAAAAGACCCGAAAACTCATACTCGCTTATCATTCCGATATCAATTGGCGTATCATAGCCTGGAATAAAGTTTGCATCTCGACTAAGCATTACATCGTACGTAACAGCACCCTCGGCATAAACATTATCTGTCCAATCTATGAAGAGCTTACTATCAGTTGCACTAGTCCATTCGATTGTCACATCAATATACATCTGTAACTGAGTATTGAATACTCTAGGGTTACCGGGGGCAGGTTCCAGATTGAACTCTAACCCATTTTCAGTCATCATATATTCATAAATATGAATATCATATTCTGTATCCTCATCGAGATCTGTTACCGACACCATATTACCCGGTCCATTATAGACAAGCACAGAGTTACCAAAATCAGCACCTGGCGCTGCATAAGAGCTTAGTGGCTGATCAAGGTCAGGGAATAATTCGTCCATCATAGGTATATATGGTTCAAGACCAGCTTCAGTAATGAATACAACCCTACCATCGCCATCACCTGGTGACCATACAAATGAAGCATCTTTATAGCCAAGCCCAGAGATACCGATATAAGCAGACTGTTCAAATTCTACACCCTCAGTTTGCTCACCACCTTTACCACCATCCGTACAGATACGATATAGATCAACCATATCATTATAACTGAAATTAGGATCTTGATATTTGTTGGTTGCTAACACAGATCCATCTGAGAACAACTCCAGACCAGCCGCATTATCATTCGGTGACATATAATTATTTACAAACGAAATAGGGCTAAAAGTAGGGTCAGCATTACCAGTCATCTCAATTCTTTGGAGCTGGTTAATATTATTCAGATTCTGATCCTGATAATTACCAGATAGATATAAATAACCATCCATTCCTGCTACAAGGTCACCATAATAAACACCATTAGCGCCTAGTGGATCATTAGTTACACCATTCTGGCCAAAATTAGCATCAAGGCTGCCATCCATCATTAAAGCAGCTATCAATCCACCAGTAAGATTACCAGAAAGTTCCATTGCAACAAAGAGAGTGTAGCCATCGGAAGCCAACTGAACTTTCTGAGCCTGATCCATCATACTTCCAAATGGGAAGGTAGTACCAGCTACTCCAAAAGTAGGATCAATTGTTCCATCAGATAAATATTTATCAACAACCTGGAAATAACCAATAGGCTGACTCTGATTGTCCAGAATTAGATCTTGTCGAGAAGCAAAAATATTGCCCATCATATCGATGAATATCTCTTGAAACGCATCCGCATTCATCGCATTATTATCAACTGACACAATACCATTGCTACCGAAGTTGAGATCTGTAGAACCATCTATATCTAGTTTGCCCAGAATTGCAATATCATTGTCATTACTAGTACCAGAATATATGAGCTCTTGCCCAATAAGTCCTACATCGTTTATCGCAACATCTACTGGAAAAGGGATGTCAGACATACCATTTACACCAAAACTGGCATCTAAAGTTCCATCTTGCAAAAACTTTATAAACAGCATACCATAAACTGTACCACTGGAATTATCAGAATAAGAGGTAGCAACATATAAGTTACCATACATATCAGTAATCACTTTAGGAGCAGTGAAGAATAGATTTCCTGCAAATGGATCCGGATAAGTGAACCTACCGTACATTCCCCAATTCAAACGAAGCATACCATTTTCATCTAAGGCTTGGATAGTAATGCCATCCTGGAGAAGGTTGTTATCTGTATAACCACCGGCAACATAAACATTGTCGTCCATGTCGATTGCTATATCTGTATCGAAATAATTGGCAGCTTCCATAAGTTCAGAGACCCCATTAACACCGAAAGGTTCAATGGGAAGACCCAAAGCACATTCATCATTAGGCTGCTTGCCTTTCAGGGTCATAAAGGTCTCTACATTACCATAAGCTAGGCCATTGATATCTTCAGCAAAAGCCCTTATATAATAATTCGTAAGCTCATCCAATTGGTCAACGATGAGTGTATAATCGTCAGTGCCAAATGGCCCTGATTCAGACACCATTCCTTCATTGTTAATGACATCAGGATTAGGATCAGTAGATGACCATACAAACCCTCTAACATCAACCTGAGGACCATTGGGTACAGCTTCGCCATAGGCATCAACAGCAAAATGTCCTATATCTTGCACTGGTAGAGTAGTTACTATAGGCTGAGCCATTACAGCCACAGCGTATAGGAAAAAAGCAGCTATTATAGCGGTTATTCTCCGCATATCAACTCCTGTAATTATATTGAAAAATGAGATATCGTTTGTTCGGGATTTCAATCCCATCTTGATTCTTTGGATCAATTGTCTTCAGATTGAAAATATATATGAAAACGGGACATTCAGTAGTTCTCTGAGAATTACATAAAAGGAAAATGGAACCTTGCCGACCGTACATATAAAAATTGATTCTTGAATAAAAAAAATCTAACGCCGGATCAATACCGAATCCAAACATAAGGATATTTACTATAATGAGAAAATATTCACTAAACATTAACTCTAACGGTCTATCCGGATCGCTTTTCCAACTTTCTAATTAGGAAATTATGCCTGAAACTCTATTTTCTTCAGATATCGTTGTATTTGGTTTATTAGCAGCTGTGCTTGGGCTCATTTTCTATCTCGCCGAAAAGCGCAAGGGGATATGGCCCAAGATATTTAGGTTTGTTCCGGCTCTACTATTTTGCTACCTTCTACCTGCTCTGCTGAATACATTTAATATTATCTCTGCAGCCAACTCTAATCTTTATTGGGTAGCAAAAAACTTCTTTTTACCGGCATCATTGATTTTACTTACACTCTCGATAGACCTCAAAGCTATACTCGGTTTGGGGCCCAGAGCTTTGGGTATGTTTCTGGCTGGCACCATAGGCGTTATACTAGGTGGCCCTCTGGCCCTTTGGATATTTGGCCTATTCGATACATCATTATTAGCTGATACTGGTAATGAAAGTGTTTGGAGAGGCCTGGCTACACTTGCGGGTTCCTGGATAGGCGGAGGAGCTAATCAAACAGCTATGCTAGAAGTATTCCAGTATGACAAAGAATCTTATAGCGCCATGCTGGCTGTAGATATAATAGTATATAATTTCTGGATGGCTCTCCTTATCTGGGGAATTGGGAAATCAGATGCCATCGATAAATATCTGAAAGCCGACACTAGCAAGATTGAAACTCTTAAGTCTAAGGTTATTAAATTAACACAAGGAAAAGAAGAGCCCTTCTCTTTTTCTCGTTCAATGCAAATTCTGGGTCTAGTCTTCGGGTTAACCAGCCTTTCTCACTGGCTTTCCAGTAAATTCGTAAACTTCATTGAGATTAATACTTCTCAGGCTATAAGATCTTCCTTCTTAGGTGATAATTTCTTTTGGCTCGTTGTGTTATCAACATTTTTCGGGCTTCTACTTTCTTTTACAAAGGCCAAAAAACTAGAAAATCATGGTGCTTCTAAATGGGGAACAATATTTCTTTATTTTCTGATAGCTACAATTGGCATGAAGATTAATCTTGGAGAAACCTTCCAGAATGGAATGTATATTGGCATTGGCTTTCTCTGGATTATCATTCATGGTATCATTATGTTTTTGACAGCCAAAATTATTCGTGCTCCATATTTCTATATAGCTGTTGGCTCAACTGCTAATGTAGGTGGCGCTGCATCAGCTCCGGTTGTTGCCGGCGCTTTTCATCCTTCATTAGCAACTGTAGGTGTGTTGCTAGCTGTCTTTGGTTATGCTGCAGGAACTTATGGCGCAATAATATGTGCAAATCTAATGGAATTGATAAGTAACTAAATGAAAGTAATAAGTCGATACTGGAAAATACCTGCATATCTAATGGTCGTGTGGGGTTTCTTCATCTGTACTATGATTCTGTTAGGATTAATAACAGGTGATATGGAAGATACTGGAAAACATAATGTGCTTTATGGTTCAGTAATATTTGGGCTTGCACCTCTAATAATAGGGATTCTTCTACTGAAAAAGCTTAAGAGTGATTTCAAGTTGATGGACCAAAAAAGAACGCTCAAAAATTTACTTATCCTAGCCAAACAGAACAATGGTAATCTCACTATATCGGAAGTAATAATCAAACTTAATCTAACGGAAAAGGAAGCCAGAGATATTTTGAATCAACAGGTTGTAAATGGATTAGCTACACTAGAGCTAACAGAAGATGGTAATACTTATTACGATTTTAAAGATTATTAAGGATGAATAATATCGCTTATCTTTGTAACTACTTTATTACAATAACTGTTTCGTAGATGTCATATACAAATCATAATCCGAAAGGCACTAAGGGAATTATTCTAGCTGGAGGGGCTGGTACCAGACTCTATCCGCTTACTTCTCTATATAGCAAGCAACTAGTGGCTGTATATGATAAACCTATGATATACTACCCTCTTTCAACTCTTATTCTGGCAGGCATACAAGAGATCCTGATCATCTCAGATGAAAAAACCCTCCCCTACTACCAAAAACTCTTTGGTAATGGAGAACATCTTGGTATGTCAATTACATACGCCAGACAGGACGCACCGAAAGGAATAGCCGAAGCTTTAGTCATTGGAGAAACCTTTATCGGAAATAGCGATGTGGCATTAATCTTAGGTGACAATATCTTTTACGGACCACTCGGTTTCTTAAGAAATGCTGTAAGAAATAATCAGGGTGCCACTATATTTGGTTACTATGTTAACAATCCTGAAGAATATGGCGTTGTAGAATTTGGTCCAGATAATCAAGTACTCTCACTTGAAGAAAAACCAAAAAGCCCTAAATCTCACTATGCTGTACCAGGACTTTATATTTACAACTCTCAGGCTTCCGGTCTGGCAAAAAACCTTAAACCTTCTGCAAGAGGCGAACTTGAGATTACTGATCTCAATAAGGCCTATATGCAAAACAATAATCTAAAGGTAGAGTTAATGAATCGGGGGATAGCATGGCTGGATAGTGGCACTCCTGACTCGCTCCTAGATGCTAGCAATTTTATCGCATCTGTAGAAAAAAGACAGGGTCTGAAAATTGGTTGTGTTGAGGAAGTTGCTCTAAGGATGGGATTTGTTAATCTTAGTGAATTCCAAAAATTACTGAGCAGGTTGCCAAAGAGTTATTATAGGGAATACCTAAGCTCGATAGCAAGAGAAAATCAGTCAAGGAGTATCTAATATGAAATTCCTTTTTTTTGATACTCTTACCAAATCTTATGTAGACTTCAATCCAAGTAAGGAAGGCATAGCATCTATATATACATGCGGACCAACCGTATATAGCAATGCCCATATCGGGAACTTCCGGGCTTTTTTATTAGGCGATCTACTAACCAGGTCCTTAAAAGCAATTGCTGGATTAGAAGTAAGATGGGTTGTCAATATAACTGATATTGATGATAAGATTATAGCAAGAAGTTCTGACGTAGAATACAGAACTAATGAAATGGGCCCTTTATTTGCAGACCCGAAACAAAATCTGATAACATTTGCACGGTATTATGAAAATCTCTTCTTTCAAGACCTTAAGAAGATAGGAATTGATCCAACTTCAATCTTTTCCTCGCCAAGAGCAACCGAGTATATACCCCAGATGGTATCGTTGATCCAAATTCTTGTGAAAAAAGGATATGCCTATCTATCTGAAGGTTCGGTTTACTTTGATGTTGAGAAATGGAGAAGTACCAATAAATATGGAAGATTAAAGCGACTTGATTCGGACAATATGGAAGAGATAGCTGTCGCTACACAAGACAGGTTAACTGAAAAAAAATCTCCGTTTGATTTTGTACTATGGAAAGCTGCAAAAGAAAATGAACCAGCCTGGGAGTTTATCTATGATGATAATACCTTAATGGGCAGACCTGGCTGGCACCTGGAATGTTCTGCAATGGGCAAAGACACTCTCGGATTGCCTATCGATATTCATACCGGTGGCATTGATCTTTGTTTTCCGCATCACGAAGATGAACTTGCGCAAAGTAAAGCTGCATTTGAGACTGAGCCGGTGAATCTATGGATGCATAATGAATTTCTGGACCTCGACGGAGAAAAAATGTCGAAGTCTACCGGCAATATATGGAATCTAAGCGATCTTGAACAGAATGGTATATCTCCAGATGTTTATAGGTATTCGATCTTGACTCAGCACTACCGTAAAAAAATATCTTTTTCTCTGGATAGTTGCATGGCAGCTTCTAAAGGTATGCATAAGATTCAGGAATATATCTATGATTTGTATAGCAGAAAAGAATACTGTGACAGTGAATACTGTAGTGATCTGAAGAAAGTATGGGTAGCCGATAACAATGATGCACCAAACTTTAGTGAGAGAATTGAAGCTCTCCGAAATGAGTTTGATAGCTTTATTGCTCATGATTTAAATACGCCACGTGCAATAGCTGCAGTATATTCGTTCATAGGGAATTATTCTCCCCGGGATATGTATCCTGAAGCTCTTGATCAGATGATTTCTTTTTGTGAACACTTGCAGAGTATTTTTGGTGTTTGGGAATTAAATTCGAAAACTGTGTTAGAAATCCCTACTGCTATCATAGAATTAGCTGAATCAAGACTCAATGCCAAACGCAACCGTAATTGGGAAGAAGCTGATAGAATTAGAGGCTTAATCTCAGAACAAGGTTACCAAATAAAAGATACTAAAGAAGGTTATGAAATTACAGGGGGCTAACCCCTAGTATCCTTACAAGGACGGTCATTAGAAATGCCAAAAAAAACAATAAAATTTGAAGATGCTGACTTCACTTTTGGAATTATAGGCCCTGGAAAGTTGGGTATGGTTCTGGCAGACGCAATCTCATCTCTCAATCGACTTGAGTGGATTCTTGCACGCTCAAATACTTCGGTAAACAGAGTGAAATCTATTTTCGATAGTGGGAGCCATATCATAAGAGAAATTGAGGAAATCAAAGTCTTACCCAATATGACTATCCTGACTGTCAATGATTCATCAATATCAAAAGTTGCCAGCAGCATTGCCAGATATCATGGAGAAAAAGTTAAAGGCAAATATTTCATTCATTGTTCAGGAGTTGTAGGGAAGGATGTTCTTAAACCTCTTGCGGATAAGGGCGGCATCATAGCTGCAGTTCATCCCTTCCAGACATTTATGGTAAGTGATGATGAGGTATTAAGAGATATCCGCTGGGGAGTTGATGCCAATGACGAGGATTATGATACTTTCGCGAATTTCGTTACTTTTCTATATGGTTTCCCTGTCAGACTAATGAATGAGTCTCATAAAGATAAAGCCCTTTATCATGCTGTAGCTGTTGCTGCATCAAACTATATGACAACAATTATACAGTTAGCTAATAAAATTGCTGATTCGGCAAATATTGATGCACGGGAATTCTTGCCTCCCATCGCGAAAACAACTCTTGGTAATAATCTTAAAGGACTATCGGACAAATCTATTCCTTTAACTGGTCCGGTGGCCAGAGGGGATATTGAAACTATCAGATTGCATATCGATGCCATGTCTGGTAATAATGACATTCTTATACCATATTGCCTCATGGGTCTTGCCACGGCAAAAATGGCATACTCGTCGGGATTAATCAGTAATCTACAATACAATGCTATGAATCAACTCTTTGTGGATTATGTAGATGTTCAGGGACTTGGATGACTTTAATAGAGGCAATTATTCTTGGCCTTCTCCAAGGACTTTCAGAATTCATACCAATTAGCTCAACAGCACATATGACTGTTGGTGGGCAACTAATGGGAATTATAGACCCTAACGACCCCAAAGCCTGGACAGCATTAATAGCTGTAATACAGCTTGGGACTCTAGCAGCGGTTTTTGCATATTTCGCTAAAGATATCAGAGACATTCCTCTTGCCTTTTGCAAAGAAAATTTATCTAGAAATCGCCTTACATTACTCGAACAATCTGAAAATGCGCGTATGGGTTGGCTTATAATAATTAGCTCAGTACCAATCGTGATTATTGGATTATTGTTTAAAAATATTATTGAAGGACAATTAACAAAAGAACCTCTTGTTATAGCTGCTTCTCTAATTATACTAGGAATAGTACTTTATATTGTCGACAAAACTGCAGTATTAAACAAGGAACTCAAGAATATAACAATCAAAGACTCAGTCATAATTGGTATTGCACAATGCCTGGCATTGGTGCCTGGTGCCTCGCGTTCGGGCACTACCATAACTGCAGGTTTAATGCTTGGCTTGAAAAGGGAAACAGCTGCTCGATTCTCATTTCTGATGTCTATACCAGCAATTTTTGGTAGTGGGATACTCCAGTTCATACAAGTAGCCCCTACACTAGAATACCATGATTGGACTGGACTTATAGTTGCTACTATTGTTGCCGGTATCAGCGGTTATCTTTCTATCGCATTTCTTCTGAAGTTCCTTAAGAATAACACTACAATGCTTTTTTCAATTTATAGGGTAATTCTCGGGATTATGTTAATTTTGTTGGTGTGGCAAAATATATTATAATCAAAAATCGATCTGACTATGAAATTATCAATTAAGCTGTTCCTTACGGCACTTGCTCTTCTCATTGTAGCATTTTCTTGTGAAGATAAACCCTTGATGGCAATTATCAAGACAAACCGCGGTAATATAACACTGAAGCTTCACGGTGAGGAAACTCCCCTAACTGTAGCTAACTTCATGAATCTGGCTGAGCGAGGATACTATGATTCAGTTCGATTCCACAGAGTGATTAAAGATTTCATGATACAGGGTGGAGATCCGATGGGTACTGGTCGTGGCGGTCCGGGCTACAAATTTGAAGATGAGATTGTAGATACACTCAAGCATTCAGGTGCTGGCATATTGTCAATGGCGAATGCTGGTCCGGCTACAAATGGCTCGCAATTCTTCATCACACATAAAGAAACGTCTTGGCTGAATGGCAAGCATACTGTTTTCGGTAAAGTTGTCGATGGAATCGATATCGTTAATGCTATAGTGCAGAACGACATGATACTCACTATTGATATAATGGGTGACGTACCGGATCAAATGAAAGCAATTCAGTCTAGAGTTGATGATTTTAACCTTAAGCTCAATGAGAATTTCGACGATCTCAAACCTTCGAAACCTCTTGATGAGTACTAATTCTCTAAATCATAATTAATACATAAAGAATATTATAATGTCCAGCAAAGCGTATAAGATAGAAGTAAGCCAGGGAAATAAAGACCTAGGAAATATAGAAATAGAATTAATGCCTGACGTAGCACCGAAGCATGTCGACAATTTTGATACCCTTGTAAATGAAGGGTTCTATGATGGTACAGCATTTCATAGAGTTATCCCCGGATTCATGATACAGGGTGGAGATCCTAATTCTAAAAGTGAGGATCGATCGAAGTGGGGTTTTGGTCAACCAGATCAACCTAAGGTACCTGCTGAATTTAGCTCTGTAAGTCATAAACGCGGGATTGTCTCGGCAGCACGCAGTCAGGATCCTAATAGTGCTTCATCTCAATTTTTTATTTGTGTAGACGATGCACCATACCTTGATAGACAGTATAGTGTTTTCGGAAAGGTAATTAATGGTATGGAAGTAGCTGACAAAATAGTCGCTGCACCTCGAAATCATGCTGATATGCCAGACGAAAAAATAGAAATGAAGATTTCAAAAATCGAAAAATAAGTGTACTTAAAGCAGCTGTTTTAAAAGTTAAGCCTTTCCGTCTTAATAAGGGAAGGCTTTTTATTTACTAAGCTTATTATGGAAGATATAACTCGTTACTATTTAATAGATTGGTTTGCAATGGCTTTAAGTCTAATTGGTGTCTATTTACTTGGTAATAAGAAGAAAATTGGTTTTGTCATCTTTGCAATTTCAAACTTATTATGGACTTTGCTAGGCTTTACTTTGATGGGCAGTACTGGAGTAGCTGTCGGAAACATTATCTTTTTTATAATTAATACTCGAGGATTTATAAAATGGCAACATCAAAATGATACCAAGGAGTCAGTCTAAGGTACCTTTACCTCTTTCTCTGTTATCTTAACACTCTTCACAACGGTCCCCTTAGCTCCAAAGGGCTCAAGTAACTTACCATTCCGCCTTATTTCCAAAGCACCAACATTCCCTTGTGTCATCAGAAAATATTCCTTTGCTTTCCAAGTTATTTTCTCACCGGGAACAATCAGCTTTTCATCAACACGCTTACCATCTATCACTACTTTTACCCACGATGAATCGATAGCATTAGCAGTGAGAATAATACTATCCTGGCCCGAAGAAAACATGCCTCCGAGTATACCTTCATCTTCCGATTCTTCATCAAGATCGACATCAATAAAAGTAGTATCAGAAACTATAGTACCATTGGTAAGCACCGGATCAGCCACATTTTCTGAACCAACATCGAAGTATACAATATATACTACTATCAAACCCAACAAACCAATAAGCACCACCAAAGTCTTCTTAATATTCTCTTGGGTAAATGCACTGCGAAGATTATCAGGCCTAAGAGAATCTACCAGCCTTCTATCAGATCCTTTTATTGAATTCTTAATTGATTCATCATGCTTTGGTAACTGCTTAGGTCTGGTAGCACGAGCCTTTGAGATGATAGAATTCATCTCAGCTACATAATCTTCCTGAGGTAAGTCAACAGCCTTAGCAAATGATATAATGAATGATTTAGCATATACTGGCGAAACTGTCGAAATATCACCTCTTTCTATGTCTTCAATATAATGCTCACGGATCTTAGTAAGCTCCGAAAGCTCAGCTATAGAAAGGCCTTTGCTTTCCCTCGCTTCTTTTAGCTTTCTACCTAATTCTTCCATATCTTCGATAACTTAAATGGTTTTAATCCGTGTATCATTGACTAAATGATTGCTTATTCTAACTATTATCTAACAAAAGTATTGCCAAAAGTTATAACAGTTGAATTAATCAGATTCTAATCATTAATCAGCTGCTGAGCCATATCTTCTTGACTACAAAACTATTTCATATTTTTCTCTTCACTATCATCCTGAATACACATTCTCTCTTGGGCAGTGATACCCTGCAAACGAAGGAGCACGCACCTATACAATGGCTAGGTGATACCAGATGGTCAATAACCTCCTATCAACCTTCAAACAAGACTATTATAAGACCCATCCCGGCAGTTGCCACAGGCCTGGTAGTATCAGGGCTATTTGTAGCCCAACATATTGCTCAATCTCAAACTATTTGGGCTGAAACAAGCAAGTTCAAATTTCAAGAGGATGGAAATTATGCTCTCTATCTTGACAAACCCGGTCATGTTTTTAGTTCGTATTACGCATCTTATTTCATGACAGACGCTTTTCTGACATCCGGACTCAACTATGACACATCTATGCTATTAGGTGGGTTGATGGGTTTTGGATATACCTTGTATATTGAAATACTCGATGGCTATGGCACCAATTGGGGATTTAGTGCTTCAGATATGATAGCTAATACTCTTGGGAGTGGTCTCTATTTAGCTCAAAACTATGTCCCCTTCCTTCAGAACTTCCAGATGAAATTTAGCTATTGGCCAAGTGAATGGCATGGGGATGTTAGTCGTAAGCCTCATGATTTTTTTGTAGATGATTATTCGAGTCAGACTTTCTGGTTATCAATGAATCTGCACGATATATTACCCGAAGAAGCTCGTGATTATTGGCCAGACTGGCTAAATGTAGCTATGGGGTATGCAGCCAGAAACCTTTGTGATGGTGCTGACCCTACACTAGATTGCTCATATTCAACTTATTCCATGCTTAGCGATCAATATGGAGGAGCAATATTTGGACAGCGAAGAATTATCCTTGCACTTGATTATGACTTACAGCGTATCATACCTGAAGGACCTCACTGGCTTAACTGGCTGGTGCAAACAGTAAATTTTGTCAAACTACCAGCGCCTGCTATAGAATATAGCATTGAAGAAGACAGGGTTCGTTTCTATCTTGCTTATCCTTTCTAATCACGAATTATAAAATTCCTAGCGATCTTAAACAGGTATTTCCATATACAATTCTTTTAATCGATATATTTGTAATCTATGTCTATCCAAAGCAAAAATAAAGTAATAAAGCCTCTGATTAGCTTAGTTGTTCCTGCACTCAATGAAGAAAATCTACTTGGCAAGCATTTGGATCTTCTTTCCAAAGCAGTAAAAACTACTGGTATAAATGCTGAAATCATTGTCTGCGATGGTGGCAGTAAGGATAAAACATTAGAAATTGCAAAGCAATATGCTAATAAAGTAGTTGAGCAAGATGGTGTATTTAACACTATTGCAGAAGGAAGAAATAAAGGGGCATCTTTAGCTAGTGGCGAAATAATTGTCTTTATTAATGCTGATACTTATCCTCGAGAACCAGAAAATTTTTTAATATCTCTACAGAAATTTGCCAGATCTAACTCCAGTACCGTTGGGCTGGGTGTGTTTGTGCATGGAGACGCTTCAATAGACGGCAGGCCAGTTATCAATGCATTTGATCGTTTCTTCCATTTTGCTACAAACTGGTATTTCTGGGCTGCAACCCTAAGCGGGGCTTCTATGGCCAGGGGTGAATGCCAAATAGTCAGAAAAGATATATTCAAAGCTATCGGTGGCTACCGCGGTGATCTTGTAGCAGGCGAAGATGTAGACCTCTTTCGTAGACTACGTAAAAAAGGTAGACTAAGAATAGAAAAAAAGATTATAGTAGTTGAGTCATCCCGGCGTTTTCTCACCGAAGGATATTTTTCTACCATGTTTCGATGGTTTATGAATGATATATCAGTTCGGCTAAGAGGTAAAGCTTATTCAAAAGAATGGTCTCGTACTAATAGTTATCCAGAATCCAATCTATAAATATCGATGAGTACTTACAAAGAATCAGGTGTCGACATTGCTGCTGGCGAAGAAACTGTTGACAAAATCAAGCCAGCAATTAAATCTACTTTTAATGATAAAGTCCTTTCAGATTTGGGGCATTTTGGCGGTTTTTATGATGCAAAATTCCCTGAATTTGATCATCCTGTGTTAGTAGCAAGTACCGATGGTGTAGGGACCAAACTAAAAGTAGCCTTTAAAATGGATAAGCATGATACTATTGGTCAGTGCCTTGTAAACCACTGTGTTAATGATATCTTATGTTCCGGAGCTAAGCCAATTTTCTTTCTTGATTATTTTGCTACCGGCAAGCTAATACCTGACAGTGCTGCTTCGATCATAACTGGTTTCGCTACTGCTTGTAGAGAAAATGGTGCTGCGCTTATTGGTGGTGAAACTGCTGAAATGCCATCAATTTATGCTGATGGTGAATACGACCTTTCTGGAACGATTGTGGGGGTCGTCGATAAAAAGAATATAGTAAACGGACAGAATATTAGAGAAGGTGACAAACTTATTGGGCTTAAATCTACCGGATTACATACTAATGGTTATTCACTTGCTCGCAATGTTCTTTTCAGCAAGTATGATGTCAACTCTCAAATAGATGGACTTGATGGGTCCTTAGGAGAAAATCTACTGGCTGTTCACCGCTCTTACCTCCATGAAGTTTATCCTTTAGTAGAAGAAGGTCTGCTTACAGGTATCTCGCATATAACAGGTGGCGGAATGGAAGGAAATACCATGCGAATTATGCCAAAGGATCTGATACTTGATATAGATTGGAAATCATGGGAGAGGCCACGCTTGTTCTCACTAATCCAAGAAACTGGTGATATTGATGAGCTGGAAATGAGAAAAGTATTTAACCTCGGTATCGGTATGGTGCTTATTGCCAGAGAGGAAAATGTGGATAGGATCTTACGCGTCACCCATGGTGCCGGGTCTCAAATTATTGGTGAAATCAGAAAAATTTAATAGAATAGAGATATTGGCTAAATTAAGTTGAAAAGGGAGCTTTAAAGCTCCCTTTTTGCTTCTTCATCTAATCTTTTTATGCTATCGTAATCTCACTATCCAGATAAACATCCTGAATTAAATTTAGCAGCTTAACTCCTTCGTTCATCGGTCTCTGGAAGGCTTTGCGCCCGGATATAAGACCCATACCGCCAGCACGTTTATTAATAACAGCAGTCTCTACTGCATCAGCATAATCATTTGCGCCGGAAGCTCCACCACTATTGATCAGGCCTATCTTACCCATATAGCTATTTGCTACCTGGTATCTGGTCAAATCGATCGGATGCTCTGAAGCTAGTTCAGTATATATCCTCTTGTCAAATTTCCCATAGCTGGAATCTCCCATATTCATAGCATTATAACCACCATTATTTGTAGGTAGCTTTTGCTTAACTATGTCAGCACCTATTGTAACACCTAGATGATTTGCCTGACCCGTAAGATCGGCTGCAGTATGATAGTCTTTGTCAGACTTGAACTTGCCATTTCGTAAATAACACCAAAGTATAGTTGCCATTCCCAATTCATGAGCATAGGCAAAGGCTTCGGCTACTTCCGTAATCTGACGAGAACTTTCATCAGATCCATAATAAATCGTAGCACCAATTGCAGCAGCACCCATGTCGTAGGCCTGACTTACAGTACCAAACATCACCTGATCAAAAGTATTAGGATAAGTAAGCAGCTCATTATGATTGATCTTTACAATAAAAGGTATCTTATGAGCATATTTTCGCGCTACCGAACCCAACACACCAAAAGTACTAGCAACACCATTACAACCACCTTCTATAGCTAATTTCACAATATTTTCCGGATCAAAATAGATCGGATTCTTTGCGAAACTGGCGCCGGCAGAATGTTCTATACCCTGATCGACCGGTAGTATTGATACATAACCTGTTTTCGAAAGGCGACCTTCAGCAAATAGCCAGGCCAAATTGTTCAGCACCCGATTATTTCTATCGGTATTCACCATCACTGTGTCCAGATAATCAGAGCTTGGTAAGGTGAGCATGCTCTTAGAAATCTTGGGGCTATCAAAAGTAAGTAAACTTTCGGCTTGAGTGCCCAGTAGTTCGATATGTTCTTTGCTCATTTCTTAAGAATATTGTTAGAATTTCTGTTCTTTTAATCTTTAGTATACCAACGAATCACCCGGGAGGCCAATCTAGTTTTCGCCCACCCAGTAAATGCAAATGCATGTGCTCAACTTCCTGTCCACCATTTTCTCCGCAATTCATTACTAATCTATAACCACTATCAGCGATCCCTTCAGAAACAGCCACTCTTCTCGCCGCTTCCATCATCTCACCCAAAATTGGTGTATCAGAATTACTTGCATTTGAAATCCGGTCAATCTCTTTCTTGGGTATTATAAGTATATGCACCGGAGCTTGAGGGTTAATATCCCTAAATGCTAAGATATTATCAGTTTCATATACCTTATCAGCAGGTATATCACCATCTATTATCTTTTTAAATATCGTAGACATATTTTACCTTTACTATTATTACAAAAATAATAAAAAAGCCTCTGGTTTGAACAGAGGCTCGGAAAGGCTTATTATCTTTTTGTACTCACTTCCTGAACTGTACTTTATTAGTAACTGTTCCACTTTTGGTAGTCAGTCTGGAAATGTAATTGCCAGTAGGGACTTCTCTACCACTCGAATCGGTGGCATCCCATGTTATTGAATAGGAACCCGAAGACTTTTTTTCACTCACAAGAGTCTTAATTTTGTTACCAAAAACATCAATAATATCTAACTGGACATCACCACTAACCGGAACTATATATTGAATCAATGTAGTACTGGAACTTGTACCAAAAGGATTCGGTGAGGCAGGTTCAAGTACTAGTTGACTACCTTTTTCTAACATCACCGTTGTTACAGTCTGCACCATTGTCTCCGAGCAAGACTGCTCACCATCAATATCTACTTGCCGAAGCTTGTAGGAATATGTATGATCATTAACCACTTCTATATCTGTATAATTATATTCACTCGTAGTAGTTGTAGTACCATTACCTTTCACAAAACCAATCTGTGTCCAGTCATCTTCGATTCCCTCTGTTTCATCAATTCTCTCAATGTAGAAACCATAATTATCTACCTCTGAAGCTGTCTCCCAATATAGATTGACACCCTGACTTGTCTCTCTGGCCTCAAAAGTTACAAGTTCCACTGGCAACCAAATTGGCCAGGATGTATTTCCACATTTCTCTATAGGCTGACTTGAAGGTTCACCTTGATCACTAAATAATGGTCTTAGAAGCGGCGTCCAAAATCCCTGGGTAAGGGTTTGTGTAGTATTATCGCTAGGAGAAACCCCAGTGTGATCCAGATGGGGATAGCCATTATTACCGACCTGAGGTGAAAATTGCTGCCAATCCCCACTACTCGCTGTATTCTCAAAAGCAAATAAATTTTTGTTTGCTACTAAGTTCCCTCTGTTATCCAGAGAGCGATAATCCGGAATAATAGAAACTGAGTGCCCAGCAATACCCATCTGTCCTATAGGCAGCTCGACAGATACATTCATAGTTCTTTGCCCACCATTATATGTATTTGCTCCTAACTCAAGCCCGGTTTCACCTAATTGAGTAATACTAATCCAAAATCTCCCTTTTGGTAAAGCAACTGGTTTGTCTAAGCAATAATAAATATATTTCCCCGCAAAGAACTGTTGCTTCTTTTCGTCCCAGCCTCTTTTTGCCAATTTGTCTGCTTCTACAATCCTGTTTCCAGGTACCCCCTCAGCATCATGATATAATGAAAATCTGATATCATCCAGAGCATTTGCAAAGAGAGTAAAAAATGCTCTATATCCGTAAAGACTATCAGCTGTAGTTAGTTCAAAACTCATAGCAAATGAACCTGAACCAGAGCCACCTATATCGCCAATAGAATGAGGAACCTGGCTAAACCCGCTCACATATCCATCTTTATTACCAACACCGCCTATTACATGACCAAAAGCTGTCAGTCCACTTCCATAATGCGTTTTTACAACCGAGTTTACATTGCTCTCGGCATACTCTTCATATGAGAAATCATCCCCAAAATTCAGCTCAAACTCTTTTATAGCTATGTTATTATACTTATGGTGTAGTGAGCCGGGTATCTCACAAAGAGCTATCATTGTATAAAGACCCTCACCGGAACCAGCTCCATCAAATGTGGGGAAATCCCAAACCTGCTCAGTCATACCTGTATGTGAAGGTATAGTAATCCTCCTACAATATACAGGATCATTAAAAAGCAATACGTCCAGAAGATTCTCATGCCAGGATGTTAATTCTTGTAAACTATGCTTGAAGATAATTACCTGGGTATAATAAAATGGTGAATCCGTCATTGAATTATTTGACACTGTTACTTGAACAGGTATCTCGCTCGCTTGTATTCTAGGTGCAGATGTATATGGCCACCTGATGGATACCTTATTCAACTCAAGATCTGTATTTTCTTCTTCCCCGTCTAGCAATGCTATGTTGTCAACATAGAAATTATCTTCATCATCCGGAATACAGCTAACACATTTCTGATCATTGGTAGCAGCTACTCTGATCCGGAATCGGAAGTTCTCTGCTCCTGGTCCTTTAGTAAATGTGTCAGGAATAGGTACGAAATATTTTTTGAATCCAATATCTATACCTGTATCATATATATTAGCCCTGAGCGAGTTCATCTCCTCAGAATTCGGAGCATGCAAAATAGAGTCAATATCGCTCTCATAGAAGGGGGAAAGATAACCTCCACCTCCAAATACTGCCAGCGAAGGAACCTCTCTTTCTATAGCATCCCAATCTGTTGGGAGTTTACCTCGTCTTGGCAGATACCTCCAGTCTTCTTCTCCTATGTTTGCAATACCACCAATACCGTCTTCTGAAGGTTTAGCAAATTCTATTACTATTGAATCGGGTCTGGCTGAAGCTGCTACCGCTGATGTATAAGGATCTAAAATATTACCATTGAAAATTACTCTTGGTTCAGGGCCTATAAGTGCAAGATCTGAATACCCTCTGTCCCAAGAATCTCGCTTACGGGTTCTCTGAATGGACAGAGACAAAACGGCTTTCTTTTTGTCTCGAATATTAATTGGATGGGAAGTAAGAATATCACCTCCGGCGTTTCCATCTCTAATATCCCAATCGTTATTTTTTAAGTCAAACCTATTCATTTCCAAAGTAGGTTGTCTCATATTGAAATTCGGATAGGTTTCGGGATTTGATGTCACTACCTCCCACGGAGGGCCCAAAGGATAATCCGAAACTGTTCGACCATTTGCTATAACACCACCTTCGTTTATCCATCTGCTTGAGATAGGTTGGGGTACGTCATCCACCACTTCATATTCATCGAAGCTCTCAATCAGCTCTGAAAGCTGATTCAGTATATTAATCTCTGTAGAGGCTATATTATCAAATATCCATCCTTCTTCAATATCGGATTCACTATTAGCTAGTATACCAGCCCTTATCTCAAGGCGCTGTCTGCCTATATCAGACTCAAAATCAGGTGTATAAGGCGGAAAGGCTATATAGGTATATCCCATAGGAGGAACACCTGTATATTTTTTATTATGATAATTATTGGTAGCATCTCTGTTATAGTCTATCTCAGTAACTACTAACTCACCGTTCTGAACACTAAGCTCTACCAAATCAATATCTTCATATTCCCTGCCCTCACAATATCCTGTTTCATCATCGAATGCAAGACAGTTATGACTAACTCTTATGATATCATAGTTATAGCTTACTTTCAAGGTTGCAGTATTTATTATCTTAGCACCTACTTCAAACTCAATATCCTGTTCCTGGTAGTTCATACCATCAGTTCCCTGGATATTATTGGATATATTTTGTATATAAGCTATCGGTTGCAGTGATTCCAATCTTACATGCCCATCATACAGCTCATAATTATCAATATGATCCGAAGATACTCTTTCTGTAAAATCCAGATCATCGAGTGGATTCAGAGACCGGACTTTAAACTCAATAGCTTCAATTCGAAGCTTGTTTGGTATTTGCTTATATCTTACTGAGCGAAGATTCCCTGGATAATATGCCCTAAACGCCTGCCTTTCAAATCTCCAGTACTCGGTATATTGTGGATATTCATCAACCCAGGGCTGCTCATCAGTTGAGACCTGAGGGCCACCTGGGCGACCATAGTTAGCATGGCGAGCAAAACCTCTCACCCCGGCAAGAGTATTCCAACGAAAGATATCAGCTGCTCCCCAAATCCTGCTACCAATATAAATACTACCGGCAAACTCCCCATAGACCACAGTAATGGAAGTGTCCCTTGAATCAAGAAATACTTGAGCTGATCCCTCGGGTACAACACCATCACGTAATCTTTGGTTTTCGTTTATAGTAAATGATCCTGTAGGTGTCCAAATACTATTATCATCTTTTGATAGGAATTGGAACTTTTTTAAATAGATAGTCAGGTATTTCTGAGTTGAATCTGTTTTGAAGTATACTTTTCCTTTCGGATCAAGATTATTATCATCTCCATTCCACTGGGAGACTTGCAAGTCTGCCCAGAATGGAGCTATCAAGGCTGTTTTGTATTTCTCGTCTATTACACTATTAATATTGTTACCATTAGTTGGGTAGCCTCTAATCCCTCCACGGGAATTTTCCGAGCCTAGGCCTGTCTTACTACCCAACACAGAATACTTATAGCCAAAATCATCGGCGATTGCATCTGTTATGGAAGCTATACCAGGCAACCTTTTACGGCCAAGCTCATTATTAGCAAACCAATCCATCGAATGAATATCATAGGCATCTTCTTTTTCAGCCGGGATTATTCTTTCACCTGATTCATCATAATGATATCTTCTATTGGTTAGTGCTATTACTCCATTGGTTGATACATAAAAAGAATCGTAGCGGATCCCATTAAATAGAAATGCATCTTTAAGACCCAGAGGGATCGGACCGGCAATGGCATCATCAGTTGAATCAGTTCCGAAACTAGCACTGTACTCGAAATAATCTCCTCCATTCTCTACCGGGTATGCAGGATTGCGAAAGAAATACTGACCTTTAGGATTATTCTCCCAGCTACCAGGATCAACTATCCTCGGGCCAGCTAACACTTCTGTCCATCTCTCTGACTCATAATTTACAGGATCTTCAAACGAATTTAATCTGGGTTTATAATCTTTTGTTTCCAGCCCCCCATAATCATAGACATCATCATTGAAATAATATCCAGTTGATACAGCAGGTTGATCACTCAGATTACTATATGGATCAAAAGGCTCAGGATACTTAGAGTAATCAAAGATATTTGTACCCCTCTCCGGCAGATCCGAGCGAATATCTTTCTCTTCTCCGCTCTTCTGTGCATGAACGCTACCCACTGCAACTACTGTTACTATTACCAAAATCTGTATAAATCTGTTCATAATTATCTCTTACTTATACTGAATTTTAAACTTCCCTATTCCTAGATAGGAGTTTGAGATTTTCAGGATATAGTTACAGTCTATTTCCTGAACTGTACCTTATTTGTCAGTGTCCCGTCGTTGGTAGTAAGCCTATAGACATAGTTCCCCGTAGGCATCTCCCTACCGCTCGCATCCGTTGCATCCCAAGTCGCTGAATATGATCCTGAAGACTTCTCTTCGCTAACAAGAGTCTTAACCTTATTCCCGAAAATATCAACTATATCTAGCCGGACATAACCACCGACCGAAACTGTATATTTAATCGAAGTCGTGCTAGAATTAAGGCCGAATGGGTTTGGCGAAGCAGGCTTAAGTACCATCTGGCTATCACCATCAAACATAACTGTCTGAACAAGTGTCTCATAACATGACTGGGAGCCATCACGATCCACCTGGCGAAGCTTATATGAGTAGATGCGGCCATTAGCAACAGTTTTGTCAGTGAAACTATACTCACTAGTCACAGTGGTAGTACCATTTCCTTTTACAAACTCAATCTGAGTCCATTCGTCCTCCACACCAGGAGTAATATCTCGCCTCTCAATATAGAAACCATAATTGTCTACCTCTGAGGTTGTCTCCCAATATAGATCTATACCCGTTCCAGTAGCTCTTGCTTCGAACGTGGTTAACTCCACCGGAAGCCAAACAGGCCATGAATCATTTTCACACTCTTCTATTGGTTGATCAGAAGGCTCACCTTTATCTCTGAAAACTGGTCTTAGAAGCGGTATCCAAAATCCACGTGTGAGTGTCTGGGTATAATTATCTCCAGGGCTTCTACCTGTGTGATCCAAATGCGGATAACTTGGGTTTCCTACCTCCGGTGTGAATTGCCGCCAATTACTATGTTTGCCTAGATTTGAGTTTCTAAATGCAAATACATTTTTATTAACAAGATTCCCATAATTATCCTTCTCCCTAAACTCAGGATTGATATTATTAGAATGCCCCTCAAGACCCATTTCCCCTATCGGCAACTCTACTGATATATTCATTGTCCTCTGCCCACCTTTGTAACTACTAGCACCTAGCTCGACTGAAGTCTCACCCAACTGTGTTAATCCTATCCAATAAGTACCTTTCGGTAGTATTATAGAGTCCTTTAGTTTACATATAACATATTCAGCAAAGAAATAATCTTGATAATTTGAAGCCGGGGTTCTTTCACTATCATATGCCCGTTCAGTCCTGATAACACTTAATGGAATAGTATCACCAGGGATACCATTATTATCACTATAAAGAGCATAACTGATATCATCCGGAGCACTATTTACTTCACCGAAATAAGCTCTATATCCATAGAACGTATCAGCAGATATAAGGTCAAACTTCATAGCTATGGTACCTGAACCAGAGCCCCCTATATCACCAACCGACATCGGTATCGCTGAAAAACCTTTAACATATCCATTGGCATTACCTTGTCCCCCTGTTTGGTATCCATGAAGGCTTAAACCCTGACCCGGCTTAGCACCTTCAAGTACAGGCACATGATTTTCACCATACGGGTCTGAAAGTTTGTCATAACCAAAATCCCTACCGAATTTGAGCTCGAACTCAGTCATAGCTATATTATTATACTTGTGGTGTAGTGAGCCGGGTATCTCACAAAGAGCTATCATTGTATAAAGACCCTCACCGGAACCAGCTCCATCAAATGTGGGGAAATCCCAAACCTGCTCAGTCATACCTGTATGCGAAGGTATAGTAACCCTCCTGCAATATACTGGATCATTAAAAAGCAATATATCCAGAACATTGTCATGCCATGCTGTAAGCTCCTGAAGACTATGCTTGAAGATAACCACCTGAGTATAGTAAAATGGTGAATCTGTCATTGAATTATTCGATACTGTCACCTGAACTGGTATCTCGCTTGCCTGAGTACGAGGAGCAGATTCATATGGCCATCTGATAGAGACCTTATTCATCTCCAAATCAACATTCCCCTCTTCCTGATCCAGCAGTGATATATTATCCACATAGAAATTATCACTGTCATCAGGAATACAGGACACACATTTCTGATCGTTGGTGGCAGCTACTCTGATGCGGAAGCGGAAGTTCTCAGCACCAGCACCTTTAGTAAAGGTATCTGGAATAGGCACAAAGTATTTCTTAAATCCAAAGTCTATACCTGTATCATATATATTAGCCCTGAGCGAGTTCATCTCCTCAGAATTCGGAGCATGCAAAATAGAGTCAATATCACTCTCATAGAATGGTGAAAGATAACCTCCACCTCCGAATACTGCCAGCGATGGTACTTCTCTTTCTATAGCATCCCAATCTGTTGGGAGTTTACCTCGTCTTGGCAGATACCTCCAGTCTTCTTCTCCTATGTTTGCAATACCACCAATACCGTCTTCTGAAGGTTTAGCAAATTCTATTACTATTGAATCGGGTCTGGCTGAAGCTGCTACCGCTGATGTATAAGGATCTAAAATATTACCATTGAAAATTACTCGTGGCTCGGGGCCTATAAGTGCAAGATCTGAATACCCTCCATCATATCCCCTACCCCACTGGTCTCGGCGGCTGCGTGTTCGCTGTATAGACAGAGATAAGACTGCTTTCTTTTTATCCCGAATATTAATTGGATGGGAAGTAAGTATATCACCTCCGGCGTTTCCATCCCCTTTATCCCAATCATTGGCTTTTAAATCAATCCTATTCATTTCCAAAGTAGGCTGGGATATATAAAAATCCGGATAGGCTTCGGAATTCGATGTCTCAACCTTCCAAGGAGTACCCAAGGGATAATCTGATACTAATATATATTCACTTGAACCAGATACTATAGCAGCACCTTCGTTTATCCATCTACTTGAAATAGGTTGGGGTACGTCATTCACAACCTCAAATTCATCAAAAGTCTCGATCAGCTCCGAAAGCTGATTCAGTACATTGATTTCAGTGGAAGCTATATTATCAAATATCCATCCTTCTTCTATCTCGGCCTCACTATTAGCTAATACCCCAGCCCTTATCTCAAGACGCTGCCTGCCTATATCGGATTCAAAATCAGGAGTATAAGGCGGAAAGGCTACATAGGTATACCCCATAGGAGGTATACCATTATATTTTTTGTCGTGATAATTGTTAACAGCATCTCTATCGTAATCAATCTCCGTAACTTCTATCTTTCCATCCACGAGTGATATACCAACCAGAGCAACCTCTCCATCCTCAGATCCGCTATCACAATTACCTGCTAGACATTGATCACTAACTTCCTGAGTATAATTATAACTTATCTTTCCGGTTGCATAATTTACTACCCTGGCATTTATTTCAAACTCAATATCCTGTTCCTGGTAGTTTATACCATCAGTTCCCTGGATATTATTGGATATATTTTGTATATAAGCTATCGGTTGCAGTGATTCCAATCTTACATGCCCATCATACAGCTCATAATTATCAGTATGACCCGAAGATACTCTTTCTGTAAAATCCAGATCATCGAGTGGATTCAGAGACCGGACTTTAAACTCAATAGCTTCAATTCGAAGCTTGTTTGGTATTTGCTTATATCTTACTGAGCGAAGATTCACCGGATAATTATAATTGTCATAATATCTTACATAACGTCCATTTACATCAACTTTTCTTCCATGATGCTCTCTTTGAAATCTCCAGTACTCGGTATATTGTGGATATTCTGAGACCCAGGGCTGCTCATCAGTTGAGACCTGAGGGCCACCTGGGCGACCATAGTTAGCATGGCGAGCAAAACCTCTCACCCCGGCAAGAGTATTCCAACGAAAAATATCAGCTGCTCCCCAAATCCTGCCACCAATATAAATACTACCAGCAAACTCCCCATAGACCACTGTGATGGAAGTATCCCTTGAATCAAGAAATACTTGAGCTGATCCCTCGGGTACAGCACCATCACGTAATCTTTGGTTTTCGTTTATAGTAAAAGATCCAGTAGGTGTCCAAATACTATTATCATCTTTTGATAGGAATTGGAACTTTTTTAAATAGATAGTCAGATATGTCTGAGCCGAATCTGTTTTGAAGTATACTTTACCTTTAGGGTCAAGACTGTCTCGATCTACATCCCATTGAGAAACTTGCATATCTGCCCAAAATGGAGCTATCAATGCAGATTTGTATTTCTCGTCTATTACACTGTTAATATTGTTACCATTAGTTGGATAGCTTCTGATCCCTCCACGGGAATTTTCCGAGCCTAGGCCTGTCTTACCACCCAACACAGAATATGTGTAACCAAAATCATCGGTGATTGCATCTGTTATGGAAGTTATACCAGGCAATCTTTTACGGCCGAGCTCATTATTAGCAAACCAATCCATCGAATGAATATCATAGGCATCTTCTTTTTCAGCCGGGATTATTCTTTCACCGGATTCATCGTAATGGTATCTTCTATTGGTTAATGCGATGACTCCATTGGTTGATACATAAAAAGAATCGTAGCGGATTCCATTAAATAAAAATGCATCCTTCAGACCAAGAGGGATCGGACCAGCAATGGCATCATCAGTTGAATCGGTTCCGAAACTGGCACTGTACTCGAAATAATCTCCTCCATTCTCTATAGGATATGCAGGATTGCGAAAGAAATACTGGCCTTTGGGATTATTCTCCCAAGTAGATTTTGGCACAATCCGAGGACCAGAAACAACCTCAGTCCATCTCTCAGGATCAAATGTGGATGGGTTTTCAAAGGAATTGAATTTTGGCAAGTACTCTTTGGTCTCTATGCCATTCCACACCGCCAAATTATCATTGAAATAATATCCTGTTGAAACAGCAGGTTGATCACTAAGATTACTATATGGATCAAAAGGCTCTGGATATTTAGAGTAATCAAAGGTATTCGTACCCCGACCCGGCAGGTCCGAGCGAATATCTTTCTCTTCTCCACCCTTCTGCGCATTAGCACTACCTACTAGAACTGCTACCTGTACTATAAAAATCAGTAAAAATCTTTTCATCACTATCTCCTGCTTTCAATAAAGTGGCTTTGTTCATAAATTTTATCACTATGCGCAGCATTGCAACTAATTGCTAATTATTCATTATTGGTTTCTTTTTGCACCTAAGGCAAAGGTTATAAAAAAAGCCCCTCCCTATCTAGGAAGGGGCTATTAACGTACGTCGTTAGCGCAGCTTCAGATTATTTTCTGTACTGAACTTTATTAGTCAATGTCTGACCATTAGTAGTAAGTCGGTATACATAGTTTCCAGTAACTACTTCTCTACCACTAGTATCAGTTCCATCCCAAGACTTATTGTAAGATCCTGATGACATTTCTTCATTAACTAGAGTTTTCACTGTATTTCCAAAGATATCAACTATCTCAAGAATTACTTTACCATCAGCTGGTACTGTATAGTCAATTGAAGTTGTACTAGAGCTTGCACCAAATGGATTTGGTGAAGCAGCTTCAAGTACCATCTGACTATCACCATCAAACATTACTGTTTGTACTAGTGTTTCGTAGCATGACTGAGAACCATCTCTATCTACTTGTCTTAGTTTGTAAGAATAAGTATGTCCGTTTACAACAGCTTTATCAGTGAAGTTATAAGTACTCATTGTAGTTGTAGTACCATTACCTTTCACAAAGTCAATCTGTGTCCAAGCATCTTCAACACCAGGAGTAACATCTCTTCTTTCAACATAGAAACCATAGTTGTCTATTTCAGAAGCAGTTTCCCAATACAAGTCTATACCCTGACCGGTTGCACGTGCTTTGAAGTCAACTAATTCAACAGGAATCCACTCAGGGCAAATTTCTTCAATTTGCTCAACGCCTGAAGCCTTAGCTCCAAACAAAGGTCTGAGAAGAGGAATCCAGAAACCTCTGGTAAGAGTTTGGGTAGCATTATCACCTGGTGATCTACCTGTATGATCAAGGTGTGGGTAAGCATTATTTCCGACTGGCGGAGAGAATGGAGCCCAAGTACCACTACCAGCAGTATTCTCAAGTGCAAAGAAGTTTCTGTTTATTAGGTTCTTTCTGTCATTTTCAATTCTAAACTCAGGGTGTATATTACTTTGAACACCAGCGATACCCATTGGGCCAAATGGCAGCTCAATCGATACGTTAAGGGTTCTTTGTGCACCTCTTGTCGTATTAGCACCAAGCTCCATGGAAGTTTCACCCAACTGTACAAGACCGATCCAATAAGAACCTTTCTGTAATATTACAGAATCTTGTAGTTTATATGAAACATACTCAGCAAAATAGTAGTCGCCTGTATTAGGAGTACGGATATAATCATAACCTCTTTCTGTTCTGATTCTACCTGCTTGTATTTGTTGTCCAGGAGTACCATTATTGTCAGTATACAGTCTGAACTCAATGTCATCCGATGCTTGGTTTACTTCACCGAAATAAGCTTTATATCCATAGAGTGTATCAGCAGATATAAGGTCAAACTTCATAGCAATAGTACCTGAGCCGGATCCACCGACATCACCTACTGAAACTGGTATCGAAGCAAAACCATTTACATAACCGTTCGCATTTCCATTTCCACCAAGAGCATATCCAAATGTACCAAGACCTTGGCCAGGCTTAGCACCAGCAACACCCGGTACTTCGTTCTCAGGAGAACCCTCAGGGTCGTAACCAAAATCTTCACCGAATGTTACTTCGAACTCAGTAAATGTAGTATCATTTCTGATATCTCTATCACCACCAGGGATATGAACAATACCCATCAGAGTATATAGTCCTTCACCTGCGTCTTTAGCATTAAATGCTGGGAGATCCCAAGTCTTATCAGTACCTCCAAGGTGCTGTGGTAGCGTAATCTTACGGCAATATACTGGTTCAACACCATCTGTTATATCTTTAACTTGCTGGTTATCACGCGGTATTTGATTGATTCCACCTCTCCAAATAATTACCTGAGAGAAATAGAATGGAGCGTTAGTAGAAGTATTATTACTAATCTGTACTCTGATTGGCACTTCAGTAGCCTGTGTTGCAGGAACAACTGTATATGGCCATCTAGCATAAACTTTAGAGATTTCAAGGTCAGTAGCTTCTTCATTACCTTCTAGTAGAGTTACATTATCAACATAGAAGTTATCACTATCATCTGGAATACAAATGATACATTTTTGGTCATTAGTAGCTACTACTCTTATTCTAAATCTGAATGTCTTACCGCCGCCACCTGGAGCATTAGGGAAAGTATCAGGAATAGTTATGAAGTATTTATTGAAACCAAAGTCAATACCTGTGTCATAGAAGTTTGATCTCAAACCACCCGGATCATTACCTGTAGGAGGAGGCAGGATTGAGTCTCTATCTTCTTCATAGAAAGGAGTAATATAACCACCACCACCAAATACAGTTAGTGCAGGAATTCCGCGTTCGATTGCATCATCATCTTCCGGAAGTTTGCCTCTTCTAGGAAGATATCTCCACTCCTCATGAGGTATATTAACAATATTCTCTATACCATTTGTTGAAGGTCGTGAGAACTCAACTACGATAGAGTCAGGTACTGCAGATGCTGAAACACCTGAGCGATAATGAGCTAACGGATTTGAGTTTAATATAGCACGCGGCTCAGGACCGATAAGTGCTAGATCTGAATAACCTCTATCCCATGAGTCTGCTCTTCTAGTTCTTTGGATAGATACTGAAAGCACCGCTCCTTTTTTATCTCTAATATCAATTGGGAATGATGCAATAATATCACCCCATGGCTGACCCATTACTGTTGTCCAATCATTATTATTGAGTGTAAGCCTGTTCATCTCAATAGCAGGTGACTCAATAAAGAAGTTAGGGAACACTTCATTATTAGCTGCTTCAGCTCTGGTTCTAGGAGGAAGCGGATAATTTGAAACAGTTTGTCCGTTTGCAACAGCAGCACCAATATTTACCCATTTGAGTACTGATGGCATAGGTGCATCATCTACTACGTGGAATTCATTTACATCATCATAGAATTCTGTAAGATTCTTAAGTACAAATAGATTAGCAGTCTTCACATCATCAAATGGCCAAGAATCATCAAGTTTAGTACCATTGTTTCTTATAGGCTCTGCTGTAATAGAAGCTTGCATTCTACCGATATCAGAATCAAGATCCGGTGACGGTGTCCAAGGTGGGAAAGAGACTCTTACATATTCATAAGGTGGTAAACCATCATAATCTCTATTGTGATAATGTGTACTAGGATCTGTGTTATAGTCTTTATCGGTAATCACCACTCGACCATTTTCAAGCACAACATTTACAAAATCAATATCTTCAAAAGATCGACCATCACAAGGGCCTTGAGAATCATCCCACTCAAGACATCTTTCGTTTACAGGCACTAGTCTATTGTAACGTGTTTTAGTAGTAGCCTTGTTAATAACACGGAATCTTGCTTGGAAGTCAAGGTCCTGGCGTACATAGTTTACACCTGTACCTGGTCCTTGGATATTGTTTGATAGGTTCTGAATTATAGCTACAGGCTGTATTGCACCTAGTCTCAATACATTTGCATATAGTTCATAATTGTCAACTCGATCAGCTTCTACAGTTTGAGTGAAATCAAGATTCGCATCCGGATCGAGAGATCTAACCCTGTATTCGATCGCCTCAACTCTCAGAGTATTTTGGAGTTGTTTGTATCTTACTGAACGAAGATTTACCGGGAAGTTAGGACCTGCAAAAGGATTTCTCAAGAAATTCCAGTAGTGAGTATACTGAGGATATTCTTCAACCCAAGGGGCGTCATCAGCAGGAGTTTGAGGACCGCCAGGACGGCCATAATTGACATGACGGGCAAAACCACGAACACCCGCAAGAGTATTCCAACGGAAGATATTATCTGCGCCCCAAGTTCTACCACCAATATTGATACTACCACCGAATTCACCATAAACTACAGTGATAGATGTATCTCTTGAATCAAGGAATATTTGAGCTGATCCTTCAGGAACAAGTTCACCACCACGGAATCTTTGATTTCTTCCTAGAGCAGTTGACCCTGTTGGAGTCCATACATTATTACCAAATTTAGATAAGAATTGGAATCTTCTCATATAAACTGTGAGATACGATCTTGTGAAATCCGTTTTGAAGAAGACTTCGCCTTTAGGATTAAGTCGATCGTTATCATTATCCCACTGTGATACTTGCATATCTGCCCAGAAAGGTGCTATCAAAGCTGATTTATACCTTTCAGGTATTACACTATTGATATTATTACCGTTAGTTGGATAGCTACGAATACCTCCACGACCATTAGCCGCACCAAGACCAGTTCTATCTCCTAGTACTGAATATCTATAGCCGAAATCATCGGGAGTCGCATCAGTCAATGAAGCTGCCCCATCCAGACGGTTTCTACCACCTGTATAGAACCAATCCATAGACTGAATATTATAAGCATTATCTTTTCCAGGAGGTACGATTCTATCACCATCCTCATCATAAACATAGCGAGAATTGGTCAATGCCATAACACCATTGGTAGAAACATAGAATGAATCATATGCTATACCATTAAAAAGAAAGGCTCTTTTAAGACCAATCGGCATTGGCCCGGCAATAGCATCATCAGTCGAATCTGTACCAAAACTTGCATTATGCTCAAAATAGTCGCCTCCATTCTCAGTTGGATAGGCTGGATTACGGAAATAGTATTGACCTTTAGGGTTATTATCCCAGCTATTAGGGTCAACTATTCTTGGACCTGGTATAACTTCTGTCCATCTTTCCGGCTCGAACGTGGAGGGATTCTCGAAGGAATTGAAACTTGGCGAGTATACCGGTGTCTCCAAGTCTCCATTTCGGACATTATCATTGAAGTAGTAACCTGTAGAAACAGCAGGCTGATCCTTCGGATTACCGTAAGGGTTGAAAGGCTGGGGGTATGTAGAATAAGGGGCTACATTCGTACCCTGCCCTGGCAGATCCGAACGAATATCCTTTTCCTCACCGCCTTTCTGTGCATATAGGTTACCGAACATCAGTCCGGATAGTACCGCGCACAGTAGTACAATTTTTCTCATGGTGTCTCCTGAGATTATGAGTGATTGGTTAATAATAAAATTTAATATCTATCTTTTATAGCGCCAGCCTTTGTCCTCGTGCTCAAATATCCAGGCAGCAACCTTACCACCATCAATATCTTTGAACGATTCCCAATAATGCTCTGTGAAGAAGTAACGGCTCCCCGTTGTCTCACCAGCAGAACTTCTGACTTGGTTCATTATATTTCTTGCTCTTTCTATCCAGCGTGACATATTCCTCTCTCTGAGGTCTATCCATCCCTGGTAGCTCCATTTTTCAATATTTTCTTGGTTCAATCTAAAATCACCTCGCGGCGCCTGAACCGGTATTTTAACTTTCTCTCCTCTAAGATAACTCTCGTCATCCAAAAGTATCGGCAAACCAACGGAAAGTATTGTTTTCCTGATCTTGCTATTTTCATTTATATGCTCAACAGCCGCATTCGCTAGTTTGTCAGCATCCGAACTTGCAAGAATATCAAGTGAAGTTACAAGCTGTTTAAGTATATAAGCTTCAAAAAGTAATTTAGAAAGCCTCGGTGGCCCTAAGAGTTCAAAAGCCACACTATCTTCACCATTCTCAGCTTCAAGTTTTTTTAACAATTCAATTGCTCTACTTTGCAGGAAACCAGCGCGATATGTTGGCCCGAGATTAAAAGCATCTAATCCCTGGATAATATCTTTGCCAGTATTACCTCCTCTCAGCTCAAACACAGTATACTCAGCTATCTCTTCAGGTGTCACTAGCTCCATCTGCCCTACCGAGCTAATCGCTTCGAATTCACCGCGTGAAAAAATTCCATTCTCACCTGTATCAATGTAAACAGACTTAAGATTTTGACCTGTATAATTAATACCGCTTTTATCAGCAAAATCTAGGACACCGTTGGTCTTTTTCGCATCTTCAGGTTTCATATCAACCAACTCTATAGGATAGCCACCTTTTGTTATCTCACCATAAGCAACTTTTTTCCAAGCTATAGTAGCAGTTGGTTTTATTTCCTTTACTATAGTTGAGTTAGGTGTACGAGCCATCAGATACATAAGAAGTGTTTGGGCACCAGCAACTGCTGTCTTAGACATTAATACACGAGACGGCCTGTCTTCACTGTGGGTGTACGGTATATTCATACCCATTCCACCTGTACCACTGGTTCCGATCTTTAGATAAACTTTAGTATCTCCCTCTTCTAAAGACCTACCCAAAACCTGCATATGCCTAATGAGCTGGGGTATATAACTACTTGCCACCATCTTTTCAGCTAATGATTCTGAGATACCAGAACCATCCTTAGAGGCCATTACCTCATTAGCAGTTTTATATACATCCAAGTATGCAATACCAGTTGCTGTATTAATACAATCAATAACTGCATCAGGCCTGTGGGTAGCAAGTAACTTATAAAGAAACATGCTTTTTAAGATATCATCATCTAAGTCAGCAAAGACATCATTAATAAAATCTGTCCTATAGCTTTCTTCTTCATACAAATTTCTTACGTGTACATCTTTCCATTCAGTACGAGAAAAGATATTACCCCATTCGGCTGTGAACTTTGTACCAGATCCCTTGTATTCGTGCTCAAGTGCCTCTACGGCGCCTGTAGCTTCTTCTTCTTTCAAAGAACAAATTATTATCTCTGAAGGCCCATATTTCATTAATTGGCGAGATATGGCTGAGCCAACGAGACCAAATCCACCTAACAACAATACTTTAGAGTTATTGATTACCATCTTGTAAAATTTTTGCCAATGCTTAGTGCAGTATAGCCATTAACAGTTAAGATATCTTTACAAGATACTAAAATTACCTTAGCCCTCAAAGTACAGTGGATTATTTGAGATAAATTCTAGCTGAATATTTTTATTTATCATAATTGATTGTTAAGGAATATTAACTGTCTTATCTCTTTACTAAGAACAAAGACACTTAAGTAACAAAAACGTCTCACGGTTTTCAAAAAAAAATTGCTATACTGTTTTAACAATAGTGAATAGATTGCAGACATGGATTTAGTAGGTTTTCATACAAGTATTGGTCAGATAGCGATAATACCGTTTATCATTTTCTTTGTGCGGTTTGTTTATTTTTTGATAGGCCTATTGCTTAATCTTAGGAAATTCAAAAACCTATCGCATAGAATCAATACTCCCAGACAAGATCTACCACTTGTATCGGTATTGATACCTGCCAGAAATGAAGAAGGAAGAATTGGGGATTGCCTGAAATCAATTGCAAGCAGTTCCTATCCTTCTAATCTTATAGAGCTCATTATTATCAATGACCGGTCTTCGGATGGTACTTCTCAAGAAATAAGTCGGTATCTGTCTGTTATTGAAGAAATGGGCATCACTAATCAACATAAGATAGAGGTTATATCGGATTCGCAGAAAAGTCTCCCTGGAAAGCCTGGTGCTCTGCAACTAGGTATTGAAATAGCAAAGGGCACTCTAATAATGATGACCGATGCTGATTGTACAGTCTCTCCAGACTGGGTACGAGCTAATGTAGAGCTTTATCTTGACAGTAATAGAGATAGGATTACAGATATTGATCGACCTCATTTGATAGCATCTTATACTCTAATGCACCAGTCTACACCTTTCTCGAAGATCCAAGCAGTTGAGTGGTTGTATACTCATACTATGGCAGCCGCTTCGAATACATTAGGTATGCCATTAGGCTGCTATGGCAATAATCTAACTGCTGACAGTCCTTTGTTAACAGTGACAAATGGTTTCAAGAATATTAAGTTTTCAGTAACTGAAGATTTAGCCATGATGCAGGCTGCGGACAGGATGGATGCTCATATCATGTACCCCTGTTCACCACACACAACAGTACGCACTCTGCCATGCCGTACTTTCGGAGAGTTCTTAAATCAACACCACCGCTGGACTAAAGGCGGACAGGCTTTGGGCTGGAAAGCGGCTCTGTTTGTTGTTACTACTACCGCTATAGTTTTAGGAATATTGCTGGCTGCAGCCTATGGAGAGTGGTTATTAGCTGCATCTTATCTTGGCTTCAGAATACTATTAGACACTATACTTATATTGACTGCTGCTATCCGTCTTAAAGAAATAAGGCTTATCAAATGGATACCTTTTTCACTTCTATTTGTTATTGTGATTGAGACAATACTTCCTTTTCTCCTACTCAAGAAAAGTGTAGTTTGGAAAGATCAAGAATTCAATAAAAAGACAAAACTACATTGAAGAAAAAACTGCTTACAATCGATTTTTGGAATACTCTATATAATTCTAGTAATGGCAAACAACGTAATGCCTACCGTCAGCTTGCTCTTGTCAATCTTCTAGATAGATATGCTAATCGTATAGTAATGGGCGATGAGATTGAAGCCGCTGTATCTGATACTTGGAAACATTTCGAAAAAATCTGGAAAGAAGAGCAGCGAACTATTGGATCTGAAGAATCAGTTGATTTTTTGCTAAAAAGACTGGAAGTAGAGCATGCCAAGCCGCATGCCTCTGAATTAGTACAGTCATTTAGTGATTCAGTACTTAAACATCCGCCATCACTGATGGAAGATGCTAAACAAACATTAGAAATACTATCTGAACAATATCACCTTGCACTAATTAGCGATACTGGGTTCTCTCCTGGTAAAATTTTATTACAACTTATGGACCGAGATGGTGTAGCGGAATATTTCTCAGCCTTTTCATTCTCAGATCAGACTGGTTATTCTAAACCACATCCGGAGGCTTATCAAAATGTTATTTCGCGGTTTGATATTCCTAATTCCTCCATCACTCATATTGGTGATATTGAGCACACTGATATCAAAGGTGCAAAGGAACTTGGACTTAATGCAATTAGATTCACAGGTAACCTAACTGAATTCGCGACCTTCCGACATAGTAAAGAGACTATCGCAGACCATGAAGTCAAGAACTGGACTGAAGTAAAAACTATATTATTACAATAAGGGAAAACATTTGCCCGGGATATAAATCACTCTTGGCGTCTTCTATTTGGAACCAACTCATTAAATAGATTTTACCTTACCATTTGGTCTTTTTCAAGATTCACTTTGCCTACCTTACTAGAAAGGTCTTGGTAAAGATAGCCGACTGAATGGAAGAAACGAACCCTTAAGTATCATTAACAGTTTGTGCTTTACTATTTATCAAGTTTGTATATATATTCTTCAATATCCTCACCTCTTGCGTTAGCAAATCCTATTTTTTTGCCAATCCTTTCAAATCCAACTTTCTCTAATACTCTCTGCGAACTGAAGTTATCATAAGCCACACGGCCATAAATTGGTCGATTTTGCTCCTCTTCAAGAAATCTTCTTACGGCTTCTGTTGTAAATCCGTTGCCCCAATGTTTTTTATCAATGGCATATGTGATTTCTGCATCTCCTTTAGTTATATATTTCACAACATAGCCAACTACTTCATTTGCAAGTAGTATAGTCTGCATATTAATGGCATCGTCTTTCATTAGTTTTCTCCACTTGTATAAATATGCTTCCTTATCATGAGGGTTTTTCGGCGTAAAAGCGGCCATATAGCTTGCTTGTTCATCTGCCTGAATATAAAAGAAGAATTCTAAATCAGACTCGATTGACTCTCTTATTGATAATTCCATTTGATATATTGATTTCTTTATGAGAGACACCAATGCCAGAAGATGAAATGAGATATAACATCCTCAATGTAAGATAGATTGCTTTCTAGATCCTACCAAAAGTTGGAGTAGTTTGCAAAATACGCAAAGTAAATCTTGCCAGTGAACTGCCTTGTGTCGGCTATACACCTTATTAGCTTTAGTTCTCTAAACTAGTTTTGGATTCTGTAATGATTGTTGCAACTAATCTTGAGATTATTGCTTCTCTCTCAACTATATAAGAAAGTTTTTGTTGTTGATCTATAATTGCCAATTGGCTGAGATTATTATTGTTCATTATTTCGAGAATATCTAACACAGTACTTCTATCACTTAGAGAAGTTGTATTTATCCCAACAATTTCGTTCAATAAATCATTGAAACTTCTTATTGCATTGAATTCTGTGAATTGATTTATAAATAATTTTGACTCGATTAAACCGGCATACTCTCCATTCTCAACAAATACTATATATTTTACCCCTAATTGATTTATGTATGATCTTAAAAGCTTCAATGAGAATTGTTTACCGGAAACAAGAATTAGTGATTTATATACTGATTTATCTGTATTTTCTGAGATTAATCTTTTTAATTCGTTACTGGTAGATTTTGTAACAAAGTCATTAGCATCTTCTTCCGATCTTGGGTGAAACTCTGAATCTGAAATTGCTTGTAGTCCAAGATTGGAAAACCCTAATTCATCAACTGTCGTTTGCTTTGCTTTTTGTTTTATTTCGATTGCAAAACCAGCCATAGCTACCTTAACATCTGAGTTTTCATCCATTATCTTCTTATCATAGAAATCAGATATTTCAGTTCGATATATCAAAAGGATAATAACAGCAATGATTGGGTAGACCAATTTTGAAATCAATGGTATCCAATCCTTTAATTCAGTACTTGTCTTCATATTCTTAAGATAGTTACTTCAAAAATAAATCTTCACATGAATCGGCTTATTCATCCACATTAGCAGATATTACTCATACAATTTCAGTTATTTGCTTTCCCTTACTCAATTGTGACTTATCTGGTAATAAATCTCTTACATAATCATTTGATATTTTCAATCAGTACAATAAACTATGGAGAAAATCGCGAGAACATAAAAAGCCATAAACCGGATTTAAAAACTATTATCTTACTTTCCAGGCAATCTCTTCTTAGCTTTTAAATCGTTCAATCTAAATCACCGCACTACTATGCGCTATGCCATCATTCTTTCATTAATCGTATTACTTAACAGCACTTTATACTCGCAAGATGTTATACCTCAGTGGGGAACTTACTTCGGTGGTGAAGTTTCAAGTACGGACCCGGCACTCCCGAATAAAGATTCCGAAGGCTTTAACTTTATGAAGATACACAACGGACGTATATTTACTGTAGGAAGTACAAATGCAAGTGATTACCCTCTGACACCTGGTGCTTTTAAGGATACAAAGTCACAAGACTTTTTGTATACTACTACATTAAATGTATTCGATCTTGATGGCAAACTGATCTGGAATACTATGTTTCAAGAGCTTTTTTCACCGATTCAGATAACAGATCTTGAGATTGACTCCCTAGATAATATAGTCATAGCTGGCAGATTCAGCGATGAAGATTATGAATTTGTAACGACACCGGGGGTAATCTCCGAATCGTTTAACGGACGGCGCTTCTGGGGAGATATATGTTCATATTGCGGTGATGGCTTTTTAGCTAAATTCAGCTCTGATGGTAAGCTCATCTGGTCTACTTTTTTAGGTGGCAGTAATAATGAGATAATCCAGTCAATAGCAATTGCTCCTGACAACTCAATTATTGCAGTAGGTATAAGTAACAGCTCTGATCTACCAATGGTTGGGAATTCCTATCAAAAGACAAGGCCCAATAATCAATTCGCACCATCAGCTTCATGCGGTTTTATCTATAAGATAAACCAAGATGCTTCTAGTATATTATGGTCTACCTATTTTGGGGGTGAGGAAACTACTCAAATCAGTGATGTAGCCACAATAAATGATAAAATACAATTGGTTGGCAGCACAATGAATAAGGACTTCGGCAGTCCGGGCAAGCTGCTGGGAAGATTAAATAATAATGAACAGGTAGGTGCCTTTCTGACAGAATTCAGCCTTGAAGGTGATTTTAGATGGACAACCTTCCTTGGTTTCACAATGCATATTTATGAACCAAATAAGACTTTTAATGACATGTCTGCCCCTCAGACAATTGATTATGACAATACAGGAAACATTATAATCTCAGGTGAAACACTGAGCCCACATTTTGACAATATCAAAGATATTTTTTCCGAAAATCCTACAATAAACCCTACGTCACTCTCTTCAGTAAATTTATTTGTGATGAAAGTGGATAATAGCGGTGAAAATTTAATTTCCTCCTCTGTATTTGGAGGTTCTAATTATGAAAGGATCATCTCTTCAAGTTACGATCCCTCTACTAATAATATAATTTTTACTGGTATAACTTCAAGTGTAGATTTCCCTCAGACAAGACTTAGGTTCGACAATGAAATTAGAACTGATGAGAATACTGACCTTGATATATTCTATATTATTTTAGATAAAGAAAGCAATGCCCTTACCTCTTCAGTAATAACTAGTTCGGGCACTGATATTTCAGGGGGCGCAGAGCTATTAGATAAAGATATATTGATTGCAGGCAAAACTGAGAATCCATCATTCCCTGTTATAACTCAGAATACTTTTCAAAGTAATTTCAAAGGAGAATCTGACGCTTTTCTGGCCAGATTAACCCCTGAATTAGGCTATTGTGACTTTGAAATAGATTTTGTTCTATTCGATACTGTGGTAGCACCCGGAGAAGAATTCTGCCTTTTTGCTGAATTAAATCCTACATGTACCAACGGCTCTATCATACCTGACAGAGGCAAACTGACAATCGGGCAAAGTAATAATTCACTTCTGTTACTGAATTCAAATATAGAATATGAATCTGAGGTAATAGGTGACTCAACATACTATCATTTCAATCTTTTGCTCAGCGATATCTTAAATGACAATAAAGTGCTAGAACTATGTTTTTTGCCTTTGCTTTCAGAATATAGTTCAGCTAATATTTCTCTGATAAAGAATGATCCCTGGATTACAATAAATCAATCAAGACAGTCTGTTGTATCAATCGAATTTTGCGAATCAGACTACAGAAGTATTAGAAAGGCCATCCGAGCTGATTTCAATTATTCCATTGATGGCAATGAGCTTGAAATTTTTCTGACCGCTGACACAGAAGGTAACTATCGTTTAGCGCTATTTGATATCAGTAATAAACTATTATTAGAACAATCCTTTAGTACAAACCAGCCCAGCTACTCTAATGATTCATTAGGTACTATAGATATATCGGGGATAGCTAACGGCAGCTATATCCTTGTACTTAGATCACCACAGGGTGAAATAGTTACTAAATCAATTATCATCCAAAGATAGATTATTCGATTATTATCTGGCTTTTTATTATAATTATTCTGAATTAACAGCATCTGGAAGTCTAATAACAACTTTTCCTTGGTGCTTACCTTCACCAAAATAATTAATTAAACCTGGTACACGCTCAAGTGGATAAGGGCCATCTAAAATACATTTGAGTTTTTTCTGATCAAATAGCTTATTAATATGATCAAGCCCTTTATTAGATTTCAAGCTTAGAATCCGAATTTGCTTTGATGAGAAAAGCGTTAGTATTGTACCTAAAAAAAGTATTTTGAGCAAAGTAAATAAACTGCCCCCTACTGTAATATATCTACCTCCTGGCTTCAAAGCTCTATAATATGAAAATACAGATTTATTTGATTTACAATCCAGAATAAAATCATACTTATTCTTGCTTTTTGTAAAATCTGCTTGCTTATAATCCAGAACATGATCATAACCAATTTCTCTCATCATATCGAGCTTAGCTCCGGTATCTACTCCTGTAATTGTACAACCAGATAATCTTGCAAGTTGTAAACCAAATGTACCGACACCTCCACCCGCTCCATTTATTAATACTGTCTTTCCTATATTTATAGCCCCTTTATCTTGAAAGGCCTGCCACGCTAATAATGAGGCATGTGGTATTGCCGCAGCTTCATCAAAGCTCATCGAGCTAGGTTTGATTACCAAATCCTTTTCATTGACGCATACATACTCAGCAAAAGCCCCAAAGCCTGAAGCAGAAATATCTCCGAATACCTCATCACCTACATCTAGTGATTTTACCTTCGAACCAACTTTTTCAACGACACCCGCCAATTCCATACCTGGTATATTATGCTTTGGCTTTTTTATCCCAAACATCAATCTATAAATGTTAGGCTTACCCCTTACAAGACTCCAATCATAGTCATTGATAGCCGTACTAATAACCCTTATTAAAACTTCCCCATCTTTAGGTACTGGTATTTCGATTTCTTCTACTCCAAGGACCTCTTCAGGAATACCATATTGATTAAAAACAATAGCTTTCATCATTCTATGCAAGGATCTTTTTGATTAATTCCAAGGAAACAGCAAACTAATACTATTTAACAAGATTCGGATTCCCCAATAATCATGTTATATCTCAACCATAATTTGCTTCTTAAGCTTTTCTAAAATACTCTTATTAATTTCAATATTTATATCACGCTTATCCCTTACAAGAGTAAATATTGAAATCGAAGTATTAAGCTCCGGAACATACATCACGTCAGTACCCCAAAAACCGCCATGATAATAAGCTTCCAGATCATTGAAATTAATTTTCCTGATACCGAGACAATAAACTGATTCTTCTTCAGGTAATACAAACCTATGCATCTGGTTTAATAGTTGTTTATCCCGAATTATTTTTCCAGTAAAAAGCAACTGGAAAAATTGAGCAAGGTCTTTGGAAGTCGTTGCTAGTCCCCCACCACCATATAAATCCCAAGAAGGATTTATCTTATATGAATTCAGCCTATTTTTATCATCATATTGATGGGCTAATTGCAAAATATTTTTAGGTTTATTTTCCAGATCAATAAACCAGGTAGAATTTAGTCTATGCTTTTCATAATCGATCAGATCACGTATAGCTTCATAAAAAGGCTGCTCAGTAATATTCTCAATTATTTCTGTGAGCAAAAGATAATTAATATCTGCATATTTAAACTGCCTGCCTGGTACAGCCAGAGGACTACCCACTTCAACTGAAAGCTCTATCTGCTCATCACGAGTCCATTGATACTCAGGGTCAATATTCAGGTTTGAGAAATATGTACTATCTACATAATCAGCTATGCCGGAAGTATGAGAAAGGAGATGTTTAACAGTTATCAAATCAAGGTTATAACCATCCTCCTTAAAAAGTTTTGCCGACTTTTCAGAAACAAGGCTGGTAATACTCTGATCCAATTTCAGCCTATCCTGTTCGATAAGTATTAGTATAGTTGCAGCAACATATGTCTTGGTATTGCTAGCAATCAGTACCGGCTGATCCTTATCTAATGTCTGCCCAGTATTCCTCTCTGTAACACCGGCTGCATAACTCCAGGAAACATTCCAATCAGGAGATTCAACATGTACCATAACACCCAGAGACTCTGGATTAGCTCCATAAACAGAATCAACTACATTCTGAAACTCATCTTCAATTTGCTGTGAAGTAGTCTGAGGTTTGGAATCTTCACATCCTGTAAGGACAAAATTTATTAATAGGATGAGATTTAATATGACAGCAACTAATTTGATCATTCATTTATGCGAAGTATGTACAAATAACTTATTATTAAATTAATGAAAATTAATTGCTTATCGGATAATTGCTGCTTTTCAAAAGTAATCATGGTGTTACGATATTGTATCTGATTAGAATTGATATCTTTATTTTAGTTTGTAACCAATCATAATATTCATTATTTATTTTAAATAACTAATCTGCATCTCTAGCCTTATGAAACTTATATTGTTTTATCTTTTTGCTATAATTTCAACTAATCTGGTTTGCTCGGAGATTGTCTGGCAGAAAAGATATGGTGGTAAGCTTATGGACGCAGCTCATGATTCATATATGAATCATGATAGTACTATCGTAATTGTTGGGAAAACATCATCACCAAGTAAATCCCCTAAAAATGACGGTAGTCATTCTGACCTATATATAATCAAATTAGATTCTGATGGAGAAATAATCTGGGAAAATAGTATTGGTGGTAGCAAGGATGATCAAATATACTCTTTTGATAGATGTACTGATGGAGGCTATATATGTACTGGATATTCAGCCTCTCCCGAACCTCCTATCAATTCAAAAAGTACTAGAAATCTATGGGCAATTAAATGCGATCGTAATGGGAAGATGGTCTGGAGCAAAACATATGGTGGTTCCAGTTTGGAAATTGGCAAATCGATAAAATGTACCGATGACGGAGGTTGTATAATTGCCGGATCAACTAGCTCTACAGATGATAACTTAAATGAGAATAATGGTGACTTTGACTATTGGATACTAAAATTGGATAGAAATGGTAGTATAGAATGGCAGGAGCTTTATGGAGGCAAACGCTCGGACAGGGCTGGTGGGATAATACTCCTAAGTGATGGGAATTATCTAGTTGCCGGTAATACTGAGTCTTCTGATGGAGATATTCAAAATCCCAGGGTGAGTAAAACACAAGATATCTGGGTAATCAAAATTGATCAGGTAGGAAAGATCATTTGGGAGAATAATTATGGAGGTAGTGACTCAGAATATTTCCAAGCAGTCATGGAACTATCTGATGGGAATATTCTCTTAACTACTGAAACTGGATCTACTGATGGCCATTTTCATACTAATAAAGGTAGAAAGGATGTTGGTCTTATTAAAATTGATAGTAAAGGGAACTTCCAATGGTCTAAATCCTATGGTGGCTCTGGTATGGATGGAGGAGGATGGATTGTTGAAGATAATAGTGGTAAGATATATTTATCAGCGATCACCCAATCTTATGAACTTAAAGGCCATAGCGGAGGATTTGACTGCATGTTATTGCAGTTGGATCAGAAAGGTGAGATTCTTTCTCAGGAGATATATGGTGGCAATTTCTATGATGTAATTAATGATATAAAAATAGATTCTAATGGTAATTTAATTATGTCTGGTTATTCTCAATCGAATGATGGTAGTACCGGGACTTCTCATGGCGGAGCCGACTTCTGGATAATAAAGATCACTAATTAACAATATTATCTCTTTTCAAATTGCAAAATATAATGCCAGAAAATCATATGAAGTATTTATTGTTACTCACCTTAATACTAGTGCTAATCGATCCGTGGACTGATGAATACTCTGAAGGAAACCAATAATAAAATTTAGTATTAATATGTGTCTGGCCTTGATAATATTTCCACTCCACCAGTATTTTGAGAAACAGATATCTTTTAAAGTATTAAAACAGAAAAAGAAAGAGACTTAATAGTATATAATAGCGTAATAGAGGTTTAGGTATAATAAACTCAAACAAAGATAACAGTTCGACTAAATGATTCGAGAAAATATGGGATAAGCTAAATTATACTTTCCTTAGCCATCCTAGTACTCTGTCATCATCGATACTCCATTTACCATTAGTATTTATTAAAGCAATCATTTCTCTTGATTCAGCAAACGGACCAGGGTTTTGTTGAATAATTTCGATTTCGTTCTCACTGACATTTGAAATAATAGCTACATGTCCATATCTGTTCATAATTGTACCACCAAAAATCACCAGATCATCAGTGCTAGGTTTAGCTGAGCTCGGATTAGTAAACTGAATCAAAGCTCTACTCTCATTCTCATCTCCATCCACTACCTGGCTATCAAAAAAATCTTTTGCATTGCCATAGCTGTCAGGCATTTCATGATTTAAATATTCATAATAGTACCGCTTAACAAATTCAACACATTGATATTTCAGACCTAGATTATACCCAGTATTAGTCAAATTTCTCTCAGTTATATTACCAACACCACCATTATAGTATACAATGACACCATTCAGGCTATCCAGGGGTTGGCCAATACTATGATTAAAATTGAAGTTGAAATTCTTAAAAGCCCATTGACCAATTAATACCATTGAAGCCAATATTAGAATACTATAAACAGTTCTTTTCATTTAGCTCTCATTATCAAACTAATATCATGGAATACTCAAATCCTCTCTCCTATCCAAAGAGCGGCACTGCGACTGCGAGGATTACGTAGCACTTCTTCTTCCGAAGGTGTTATTGGCTTCTTTGTTATTGGTCTTAGTATTGGATCAAGTTTTACAGTAAGCGAATGTGTTGTATCCTCACCGGGACCTGCCGGACGTGATTTACGACTCATAGACTTAAAACTATTTCTCACTATTCGCTCTTCAAGGGAATGATAAGTTATTATCACAGCCCTGCCACCATGTAACAAAAATGGCACGAGAGTTGTTAAAGTATTATGTAAGAGGCCCAGCTCATCGTTAACAGCAATGCGCAATGCCTGGAAGACTCGCGAAAGAGTCCTAAAACGATATTTCTCGTGAATGTTCTTTTCTATAAGTATTTTAAGGTCGGCAGTACTAGATAGTGAGCCGGCGCGGCGGGCCTCCACGATCCGCTGCGCCAGTAATCTCGAGAAAGGCTCTTCGCCATATTCCCGTAGGATTTTCTCGAGTTGGGTGTGCCCCATCTCATCTATCAGTTCCGCTGCTGTCTTGCCCTGGGTCCCGAATCTCATGTCGAGCGGCCCGTCATATCGATAACTGATCCCCCGATTTGCGCTATCGAGCTGACGGGAGGAGACACCCAGGTCGAGCAGAAAACCATTGATGCGGTCGTGACCCGCATCCCGTATTACGCTGCATGCCTCAGAGAACGAACGATTCTCAAGGTGTAGCCGCGGCTCAGCCAATTTCAGTTCGGCACTGAAACGGCTCACACAATGCCTAATGGCATCGGGGTCCTTGTCGAACGAATATAGATTCCCCCCTCTATCCATTCGTTTCAGGATCCCGGCTGTGTGGCCGCCGCCTCCAAGGGTTCCGTCCACGTAAACGCCCTTGGTATCGATAACAAGACTATCAAGGCTTTGCTCATACATCACTGGATTGTGATAGTCATAGCTTTCCGCCGTAGAATAGTCTATTCTTTTTGGCTTGGAGCTGCTACTGCTGCCCGAGCCTTTGTTCTTTTTTGCCATGGTGGCCTCTCCCATAGCCTGCAATCACCATCAGACTTAAATAAGTCAATGAACCTCTATATACCACCCATTACTTTCTGTGCTACTTCTTCATAGCTTTCGTCGAATCCTTCCATATACTGTTGGAAAGTATCAGGTTGCCACAACTCTATGTGATCCACCATTCCAACCAAACATACTTTACCACTTATACCTGCAAACTCCGATAGCTTTTTCGGTACAGCCAGACGCTGCTGGGAGTCAAGTGAAACTTCTTCGCTCCACATAAGGAGTGACCGTAAAAAATATCTTTGCTTTGGATCATATTGGTTGAGATTAGAAAAATTGTCTTCGTATTTCTTCCATTCATCCCAAGGATAAGCATAAATGCACTTATCTGTACCTTTAGTCAATATGAACGTGTCATTAGCCTCGGGGGAGATTGCTTTGCGCATCTTCACCGGTATATTGACCCTACCTTTGGAGTCAATAGAGTATATCTCTTGGCCTTTGAAAAACGACATATCTCTGATTAGGGGGAGTAATCAATACGTAACTGCACAAATATAAACAAAAGAAAACAAGATTTCCCACTTTATCCCACTTTATGACACAAATATTATTCAACATTAGTAAATCTCATCTACAGACAAACTAAATAGAGGGTATTGGAAGTCAATCGGAGATTATAAAAACAGAATATGGGAAAATAATTCCCCACTTTCCCCCACTGGCTCGGACAAAGATTAAGAGTAAGCATGACATATTTGAATAGACTTCAGTCCGAAAAATATAAGATCATTTATCTTACTAAGTTTGGGATATTATGTCATTATCTTTAAATAGAATCCAAAATAAATCATAGCTTGATAGACCTTCTATGATTTCTTACCTTTGCAACAAGTATATAAGAATGGCCAAAGCGTTTGAACTTACCTATTATCAATTCTTACACTGCGATCATGAAAAAATTGATTTATCTATTATGCGGGTTGCTCTACACCTCTATAATCTTTGGTCATCCCCCATGGGGTATTGCTGTGGACAACGAAAAGAATATTTATTTCGCAGACATCATGCATCATGGTATGGGTGCTGTTTATAAATTGACTCATGAAGGTCAGCTAGAGATACTTTTTAAAGACTTTCATGCTCATAATGTATCGCTGGATAAAAATGGAAATCTAATTACATCACATGGTGAAAACAACCATACAATGATCAGGCTTAATAGTGATTCAACCATTGACACTTTATTTCATACTGATAATCATACTGAATTCTTTGGAGGAAATTCATCATACTCACCATCGGGCGAGATTATTTTTGGGATAGAAAAATACTTTTGGAAGATAAATCAACAAGGAAAAAGAGAAAAGTTAAGCGAGCATAAATTTACTTGGAATCAAACTATATATGCAGATGAAGATGGGAACTATTACGGGCCTGATATTGGAGAGGGTAATGGACAAGTAATCAAAATCAATAAACAAGGTCAGTCAAGTATAATTGCTACTGACCTTATCACAAAACTTGGCAGACCCGTTGACCCTCATAATGATATTCTTATGGGAATCACAAAAGGTTACGATGGCTTTATTTACATAGCGGAAATTGCAGGTAGAAGAATAATCAAGATCCTGCATAATAAACAGACAGAAACATTTTATATCTCTGATGAAGACTGGTTCCCGACTGCTATCGATTTTTTCGCTGGTGAAGCTTTTATATTAGAATATAAAATTAGTGGAAAACATCGAGGCCCCAGAGTAATTAAGGTTGACGAATCAGGTAAGAGAACAGAACTGTTTAATTATAGCACGTACTGGAAATAGAAATACTCCTCTTCGCATGAAGCCACTAATATTCATAGCATATAAACAAACTAACCTTCAACCTGCAAAAGGTTCTATCAATAATGAAGTATTTGAGTTGTTCCATAAATACTTAACTTGATAGCACCTTTGCAATTTCTTATTTTTGCGTAAAAGACTTATGCAGGTTTGTCATTCATATTTGCATATTTTGTTTATAAGCAAGATTTTAAAAAAGAATAGTTCAATCAGTAGATAGTGAGTTCAAGATATGAAGATGGATATATGTTATGGCGGTGTGCCTAGCAAGATACCGAATAACTCGATGGGAATAAGAGGATATGATTTTGTAGAATTCTATGTCGGATCAGCTAAAGTTTGGGCTTACTGGCATGCTAAATCATTTGGGTTAGATATAGTAGCCTACAAAGGCCCTGAAACTGGACACAGGGACCGTTGCTCTTATCTTCTTTCCAATAAAGAAGCTACACTAAAGATTATGGTAACATCAGCTTTACAGCCTGATACTTACGATATACACAGCTTCTATCAAAAACATGGTGATGGTGTTAAACGATGGTCAGTAGAAGTAGTAGATGTTAAAGAGGCATTCAATAAAGCCGTAGATCAGGGTGCAGTACCTGTCACAAAACCATATAAAATAGAAGATGAACATGGTTTTGTTATTCAGGCAGCAATCAGACTCTATGATGATACTGAAATTAATTTCATCAATTACGACAAGTATGAAGGACATTTTATGCCAGGCTACGAAAAGCCGCTTTATAATGTTGAAATTGACCGACTTGAAACAGGCATAATAGCGATTGACCACATTGTTGGCAATGTACATGTAAATGAAATGGATTACTGGGCTTCATATATAAACCGCTCTCTAGATTTCGAAACATTTCTTCATTTCGGACCGGGTGATATATCCACTCAATACTCTGCACTTCTTTCGAAGGTTGTCAGATCAAAGGATCAAGTCATCAAAAACCCGATCAATGAACCATACGATGGAGAGAGGCAAAGCCAAATTGATGAATATACCCAGCAGTATCATGGATCAGGTATCCAGCATGTAGCGATAATGACTAAGGATATTATCACGACTGTAGCTAATATGCGTAAAAATGGTATGGAATTCCTTGATACTCCTCCAAAAACCTATTACGATGATCTTAGGAACAGGGAAGACAACCTTATAACTGAGAATATTGATGATTTGGAACGTTTGGGTATCCTCTGTGATGTAGAAGGTACGGGTTATTTGCTCCAATTATTTACAAAACCTATAGGAGATAGACCGACGTTCTTCTATGAGATAATACAGCGTCGTAAAGGAGCAACCGGATTTGGACAAGGGAACTTCCTTGCTCTGTTTGAAGCTATCGAGCGTGATCAGGAAAAACGTGGTAATCTGAATAAGATTGAAAATGAACTTTGATCAGCAATAACAAATACTGTTTTAGAAAAAGCCTCAAAGAATTATCTTCGGGGCTTTTTTTTATCACTCAAGTCTGCTCAAAACCTTAACAGACAGACCAAATAAAATCTGCTTCAGCGCGCAACTATTTTCTCACTAAAGGTACACAGTTAATAATAGTAGTAGTAAACTTAATTATAACAAAGGCAAATCAATGAAAAAAATAATCTCAACACTTATCGCAGCAATTATTACTTCTCTTTTATTTACCGCGTGCCAGACACCTGTAGATGATGGGATCGGAGATGACCCAAATCCAACACCATACCACGAGCCGGTCAATTTCTCTGGTTGGTTTGGTGATTTCAAGACTTCATTAGGTCAGGATACTGATTGGCGAATTACAGCTGTTTATTCATATAACCAGGCTGACAATGAAGATCAGATTAGTCAGAATCTTATTCTAAATACTAGCAGAGGACTCATGCTACAGGGTACAGAAACAGATCTCCAAACGGAATTTAATACTCCCACTGTATTAACAAAAGGTGACGAAATATTTAGTGTAGCAACTACTACGGGTTCATTAGAAGGCTTCCGTGATGGTAACTTCCGATGTCTATACGGGCAGTTCAATAAATATACTGACGAGATTAAATATTGGGAAGGACCACTTTCAGGTGTAACTGGATATCTGGGTTTGGCTGTATTGGATACCGACGGCTGGCATTTCGGATGGTTAGAATTCGAATGTGGTGATGAAGCATCAATTAGAACCCTGGAAAATCAATTAGATATCCTTTTCTTTGACACACAGTTCTCAGTTACCGATTCTTATATTTCATCAGAACCAAATACTACAGTCATAGCTGGATACAAATAGTAAAATAAATGGACAAAGATATATATGATGATCTAAAACTCCATTGATTTATCCTGAATCGTAGAGCCCCAGTTATTTACAACGGGGCTTTTTAGTCTTCACTAAGAAATTTCATAAAGCAACGAGACATTTTCCATACATAGGTGTCCTTATAACAGTTACAAAGCAATTCAAGAATATTAATAAAGGATATAGCTCATAATAAGTACTTACTTAATCCTGACTAGTAAACAAACTGACGAATAACTATCTACCATATCTACTTTTTTCCGGTACTACCCGAAAATGATGACAATATTGCTTTATCTGACTTTCGGATAGATTATTATACTCTGAGTACCAATCAATGAATTTATTGAGGTAGAAGAATGAAAAGCACCCCCTCCCACCACTGTTTCACAATAGATGTTCAAGATTGCTTCCCAACTATTAAAGCAAATAGATTAAGATATGAAACTGACAACTCGGATGAATTTGAAAGAAAAACTATACAGGCACTCAATAATATTCTAGATCTATTGTGTAAGTATGAAATAAAAGCTACTATCTTTTTCTTAGGATCGATAGCTGAAAGACATCCAAATTTAGTTAGAAGAGCTGCTTTCGAAGGACATGAAATTGCAAGTCATGGATATTTTCATAAATCTATTAAAAATGTGGTAAATACTTTTAAATCTGATATATCTAATGTAAAATCAATATTAGAGGATATCACTGGCTTCCAAATTAACGGTTATCGGAGTCCAGCATTTACTCTAAATGAAGATACTATACATGCCTATGAAATTCTGGCTGATGCCGGATATAAGTATAGTTCATCCGTTTCTCAAAACAACCATTCTAAGAGCAAACATACAGCTTTAGGAAATCAGCCAGTACTCATCGAAACAAGAAACGGACAGATACTTGAAATACCAATTACTTCATTTCCCACTAGTCTATCACTGCTTAATTGTTTCGGAGGGAAAGACTTCCTCTCATTTCCATTCATATGGCACAGAGCTGCATGCAAGCTAATACAGAATACCAATAGGCATTTTGTATTTCATATCTCACCTGCAAAACTAAATCTTGATAAAGCTGCACTAAAGCCTGATATATTAAAAAATTTTAGATCAAATTATAATTCTAAAAGGGCATATATTAAGATTGAGAAGATGTTACAGCTATATAAATTTGTTAAGATGGAGGATATTTATTCAAAATATAAGCCCATCAGGACACAGTCCGGCATCACAATACATCCTTACGAGCGCATAACTATTTGAGCATCGAATAATTAAGTAAGAATTTGATTATTCTATTAATAAGTAATAGTTTTCGTGGAAAAGAACATTTGCTAATTCAAGATTCAACAAATGTTAAGCTCCCTGAGGGGTAATATCTAATATTAATCATAATCGATGAAAACACACAGAAAAGAACTCTGGTTTGAAATTCCTACCCGAAGGGCATATATTAACATTACCCGAGAAGTTGAAGCAGAACTTCGCCAATCTGGCATTAGAGAAGGACTTTGCCTGGTCAATGCCATGCACATCTCTGCTAGCGTATTTATTAATGATGATGAAGGTGGACTCCATCAGGACTTCGAAACCTGGCTTGAAAAATTAGCTCCTGAAAAGCCACACTCTCAATACCATCATAATGGTTACGAAGATAATGCTGATGCTCACCTTAAGCGCCAAATAATGGGTCGTCAGGTTATAGTGGCAATAACCGATGGCAAATTAGATTTCGGTCCATGGGAACAAATATTCTATGGGGAATTCGACGGCAAACGTAGGAAACGAGTACTTGTAAAGATTATAGGGGAATAATATCAGTCTTAATAATTGATTTTACATCTTTTTCAGTTCAATAAACAAATCGCCTTCTTCAATTCTTACAATTTCAGGACAAGTATATCCAGTCCACAATGTTTGGTGCTTACTAACCTCAATCCAATTTGTCGTCCCATAACTACCTTCCATTTTATCAAGATTAATTTCACTATTTGATATACTTATAGTCATATTCGAATCTGTAACTAAAACATTCTGATAGCTTAATTCACTAAATGTAATAGTCTTTCCTCTGGAAGATGCACCTGTAGCACCATTTATAGGACCGGATCTAAACATCTCTTGCCCCCATAAATCAAAATGGGCATCACCAAATGTAAACACTAAGGAATAGCTCGGATCACTATAATTGTTTTTGATCATTACACCTATTTTATAACTATTATTAGTGCTATTATATGCAAATAAACTTTCGCTGTAATCTCTATAGATCTTACCAACAACAGAAGCTTCAACTGTCTTGTTTCCATCACTATATGTCCCTGCATAAAGTACCGACGGGAACACTATCTTTGCCATCAGTGTATCAGACAGCGAAAACATAAAATCCTCACAAACTTCTTTATCAACTACCTCTGATACTATTTCTTCTTCTTCATTCACTCCTGCATCTACAACACTATCACTCTCATCAGACCCGCAAGCAAGCAAAAACAGAAAACTAAAACCAATTAATAAATATTTCATTCTGATAAACCCGGTACTTGAACTTACAATTATTTAAACTAACACGTGGTAAAACAGTTAAGTTACAACTACCACTACAATACCCCGGTTACCTCACCAAACTCCGAGGTTCAGCACAAGTATCATACTATAACCCTGACAACTCCCAAATCAGTAGAATTTAATTAACTTTGTCATAAAAAATACAAAGTATACATACCTAGTTAATACTAAAATAATAATTAGACTTTCATGCTGAGATATTTCGTTTCTATCATTATTATAATAATTCATTCAGCTAGCGTTTACAGCCATACACATGCCGTAAATATTTATTCCGATGAAGCTTTAACTTCAATTAGTAAAGCAAACTCAATAAAAGAATTTATTGAAGAAAGATCTTCAGAATTAGATACTAATATTTTGTCTTTAGATGGTAACTATCCAATTGGCAGTAGCTAGAGCAACAGAGATGAAAACTGAAGAGCAAGTTGGGGAAGAAATAGCTAAATTTATCTTGAGAAAAATGAACTAGCTTGTAAGGCGCCTCTTCAGAATGAACTCATTTATTTTTCTATATCCCATTTCCTATATTGCACCAACTGACAACACAAGGAACCCCAATAATTGATAGAATATAAAGGCAAAAAAATACCAAAAATTGATATGCACACCCATATTATGCCAGAGCATATGCCGGATTTCAAGGCTCGCTTCGGGTATGGTGATTTCATAATGTTAGATCACCACAAACCAGGTGCTGCATGGATGATGCAAGGAGGCAACCGCTTCCGCCAGATCTATGAAAACTGCTGGAGTGGCAAGGCAATAATCGAAGACCGAGAAAAATTTGGTATCGATGTATCTGTGATCTGTACAATACCTGTGTTGTTCAGCTACTGGGCAGAACCAAAAGACGGACTGGAAGTAGCAAAATTCCTAAATGATGATATCAGCAAAACTGTAGAACAAAACCCGAAAGACTTTATTGCACTAGGCACTGCTCCGATGCAGGATACTAATCTGGCCATCAAGGAAATGGAAAGATGTATCAAAGAGCTTGGTATGCCGGGACTCCAGATAGGCTCACATATCCAGGATAAGAATCTGTCTGATCCAGAATTATTTCCTTTCTTTGAAGCTGCTGCTGATCTTGGAGCAGCCATTTTTGTTCATCCTTGGGATATGATGGGAATGGACAGAATGCGTCGATATTGGTTACCATGGCTGGTAGGTATGCCAGCAGAGGTATCCCTAGCTATATGCTCAGTGATATTTGGAGGTATATTAGAACGCCTTCCGAATTTAAAACTATGCTTTGCCCATGCTGGAGGTAGTTTTCCGCAGACAATCGGACGGATAGAGCATGGGTTCAACGTACGTCCGGATCTTGTAGCAATAGATAATCATATAAACCCAAAAGAATATATTGGAAAATTCTGGCTCGATTCAATCACTCATGACGCTGACACACTTAGAAACGTACTCAACATATTTGGCAGTGAGAAAGTTTGTCTCGGTTCAGATTATCCGTTCCCATTAGGCGAACTTCATCCAGGCAAAATGATAGAAGAAGAAATGACAGAATTAGATACTGCAGTAGTAGAACAGATCTACTATAAAACTACATGTGATTGGCTGGGTATCGATATCAAAGATTATGTTTAAAAATTAGGCCCCTCTACTTAAATCGAGGGGCTTTTTTATCTCGGCTTTAATCCTTCAATTCAAGAACTTCCTTAATATACTCCCAGCTCTTAACAGTTTCCTTCTCATTAACTATTTCCAACTTATCAGTAACCAGTAATTCAACCGGTATACCATACTGAAAGGAAGATATTCTTTCTACCTCATTATCCGGAAATAACTCATTGATATAAGACTTAATCGACATACGATTAATGAAAGCCGAACCACCTGGATCATCAATATAGAAACACTCCATCCCTAACTCACGAAATTCATCTACTTCCGAAATTGGAATATTAACATCAGAAGCCAAGAGTATCAACTTGAGATCCAATTCACCATTATTAATCTTTTCCTGCAAAGGTTTGTAATAATTTTCAATACGATGATCTGCAGCACCGCACCAATCAGTATAAAACAACACCAAGCTTCTATTATTATTCCCAAGGCTATCCAGCAAAGCAGATTCCCGAATAATATACTCATCAGGTACATTAAGCTTGGAACACGAAGCAGCCAGTAGTACTAGTAGTACTATGAGAAGCGTCAGGAAAAGTTTAGTAATTCTCATGATGTGCAAACCTAAATACTCAACAATAGTTATTCTATCTGAAGTTAAAACTCATACTGTAAATCATCGTTTGACAACGACAGGAATCGTAGTCATTCCACTTTCTCCTACTATACTTACATAGTAGCTACCACTTGATAGCCTCGGTAGACCATCAAAATCTATATCATTATCACCATTTTTAAGAATCACATTTCCCCTATCAAACAGCTTATTACCAGCAGCATCTACTATTAATATATTAACTGTTTCACTATTATTCATTGTTATCTGTATACCATCGATCGAAGATGCTGGCATAGGATATACAAACACAGATTCAGCATCAAGCTCACGGACAGAATCTTCAATATCTTCTTCTTCAACTGTAATAGTAGCATCGGCAAAGTATAAGCCTGATGGAGTAGTTAGCACTATAGTCTCATAATAATCCATAGGTGTAAGGTCTATAGCTCCTGGAGTATTATCTTCATTAATAATAGCTTCTATATCAGTCACCATGCTATAATCACCCGAAAAACTACCCTCGGCAGCTACAAACTCATCTTCATTAACATCTAAATAATAAAGCCCATCCTGAGTTACTACATATACAAAGCCAGTCTCACTAGAAGTTATGTTATTCACTGCCAAACTAGTCAGCCCGATATTGAAGTCTGTAAATGTTTTACCTTTATCTTCAGATCTCCATACTCCGGTTGTTGTTGATGAAATATAGATATTATCTTCAGAGTCAACAGCAAAATCGATTGTCCCCATATCAAAATTCAAATTAGAGATATCGGCTGTTACTAGATTCAACTGATCATCCCACATCAGTATTACTCCATCACTAGTAGAAGCAAATCTTGTACCTCCATTCAATACTTCAAGGTTAGAAACATCATGCCCCATCGTACTTATTTCATTGAAACTATCGCCATCATCAGTAGATAACATCAACATACCACCATTCATCAGAAATACATTGCCATCCTGATCCGAATCTAACTGAGCACTTTCATTAAGCTCAACTCCAGGATCAATAACAGTAGATTTACCAGCTTTATTTGTATACATCAATGTACCCTCACCAATACTGATAATCCCACCGTCACCTGCAAAAGCAACATCAATAATGTTCCGTCCCTCAACTTCCAGATCAGAGAAATCTTTGCCAAAATTTTCAGATATCATAACGCCACCTTGAGTTGCGGTAGCTAGTTTGCCATTGTTATTCAGATCAAATTCAACGACATTAAAATCGACTTTTGTAAGATCAGGCTGAACAGTAGCCATATTGCCATCAGTACCTGATCCAAGCATTAAAGTATTGGAATTAGTTATTACCAACTCTCCATTCATACCTATCTCAATATCCTCAATACTATTTTCATTAAGATTTCCCGCAAGAAGTGTCTCACTCATTGTCGCCAGATCAAAGTCAAGTATTCCATCTTGACCAAGCATAATCGCACTACCATCCCTGCCAAGCTTGATATCAGAAATATTGCCTACATCATTTGACAAATTGACCTCAGAAAAGGTCACTCCGCCATCAATAGTCGATACTATTCTATTATTGATTGTTGATCCTAATATCATATTATTACCCAAACCAACAACTTGGCTAAGAGTTAATGCTCCAGCCTCTGTCTCAAGCAGATACTCTTCAATATCCTCTTGGGAAGTACCGATAAAAAGATTGCCATTTGAATTAGATACAGCCAATACACCAGCATCATTGATATTAAGATCTTGTACAAAGCCTTCATCTAGCGACAGCGAGCCAAATGTGACACCATTATCAACACTATATTGAACACCCGTATCAGTTCTAGCTAATATACCGCCATTAGATATCATCTCAAATGAACTAATAATTCCCGTAAGGGAACCAGCTATAAAAGATTGTCCATCGTCCGTAGAGATCATAATACCATTATCAGTAGCAGCCAGGATACTACCATTGACTGTCTCGATTAGCCTTACTGCTGTCCTGCCCCCTCCCAGAGGCTGTGGAGAATCAAATGAAACACCATTATCAGTACTACTAACTATACCATTATTCGTAGCTACTATTATAGTATTACTCTGAGTGCTTATAGCTGAATTAATACTCCCGGTGTTGATATTAAGGTCAAATGGATCAAAACTGGCACCATTGTCCAAAGAAACCATAACACCACGATCTGTCAAAGCAAATAATTGTCCACTCATTAGGCTTAATACCATATTGTAAATACTATTAGCACCTGTATTGGATGTAACATCGTTAAAACTAGTCCCTCCATCAGTCGAGACAGATATTTTATCTTCACCCTGCACAAAGAAATTTCCAAAATTGTCTATAAGTGCATTATCAGCATTCTGTATACCAATACTACCATTAATTTCGACCGTTGTGGAAAGACCATTATTGGTCCCAAGTGCAGTACCACCAGACGTTGTGATAAAAATTTCACCATTACTCATAAAACGAGCATTATTAATACTATTACCATTTAAGACCGTAGCCAGACTCGGACCTCCCGCCGGATTAAAAATCACTCCATTATCAGCCGATACATAAACATTTGAATTATTAGCTACCAGTATTCTACCATTGTCATCAATATCCATAGATGTTACTTCAGAATCCAGATCTGCAATATCTCTGAAGTTTACCTCGCTAAATGTTATACCACCATCAGTGCTGGAGAAAAGACCTAAACCTGTCCCAACCATCCAGGTACCATTAGTAAGCTGTCTGGCTGCAACAACATTCTGCCCTGCAAACTGTGAACTTAGCAATGCAAAGGCAGAACCCTGATTCGAAGTAAAAACACCATTATCAGTACTAACAACAGTATTACTATTCGCTGTTGTTATATCATTTATCCTTGTAATATTGCTAATACCATTACCAATTTTATCAAAACTAGTTCCGGCATCGATCGAACCGAAGTAATTGGCAGTCGAAATCGCTACAACCTCATTATTATTCCCAAAGCCCATTCCCAAAAGATTGTTACCATCAAATCTTAGTCGAAAACTCTCCACGACAGTAGGATTATTTGAATTCCTAATCTCGACACCCGTATCTCCAGCTATAACTATATCTCCATCGGCAGAGATACTATAATTAAGACTATTAGGAGTTCCAGAAGAAATTTCCGTAAAAGTCTTACCATCTGTTGAAAGATTTACAGCACTACTTGTGGTAGCTATCCAATTACCATTATCCAGAAGCCTTAAATCAGAAACAGTACCCTGCAAATTAGTCTGGATCTCAGTTATTTCACCCTTAGTAAGGTCTAGATTTCTTAGAAAACCATTGTTGCTAGCAAGCATAAGAGTACCATCAGTCATAAACTCAATACAAGTAATATTTTTGATAGATACCTTCTTTGTCTCACCTAAGTCAACTAAGATATTATCAAAAGTCACCCCACCATCAGTAGAAAAATCAATCCCACTATCGCCAACAATAACTAACTCTCCATCAAGACCTACTTCAAAATCATTAAGAGTTGAGCTGGACAGCACACTGGATATATTCTCAAAAGACTCATCTTGAGAATCATAGCGGAAAATCTTACCACTTTCAGTTTGAACAAATAAACTTCCATCAGTAGACTGACGCAGACTAGCCATTATCTCATTATTGGGTCCATTCATTGACTCCCAAATAAGCTCAACCGAATTTGCAGAAATAATAACATTATTAGAGAGCACAGTTATTCTGTCTGCCTCAACCTCAAGATCCTGAACATTCTCAATATCTAAGTCATTAGCTACAGATACCCATGTTATACCACTATCTGAGGATTTTAACAGACCCAGTTCTGTAACAACATATATATTACCGTCTTTGTCAATAGCTGTATCAGAATAAGTATCTGACTCTATCAAACTAACTCTTTCAAAATCATCAACCTGAGCATTCGTTGTAGCAAATAATATACTCATAGCTACCAACGAGAATAAGTACTTTTTCACGAAGCTTTCCTGCAAAAATTTATTGAACATAATACTATTTTGACAACGCATGCAAATATATTTTATTTGAAACTATAATTCAATTATATCGATCTTAACTGACTATATATCTACATGAAGTATAGTCTCAAATTAGGGAAACAATTGCTTCCTAATAGTTAAATTGTTTATCCGATTCAAAACACAATCAAAAAAACATGTCCCATACTACGATTCTATTCTTTGGAGATATAGTCGGAGACCATTCACTGGCTTATCTTAGAGATCATCTGCCAAAACTCCGCGAAATATACCCTGCTGATTTTATAATAGCTAATGGCGAAAATACTTGGGAAGGAAAAGGCATTAATGAACAAGAAGCCAATTCTCTATTCAAGAAAGGCGTTGACGTCATAACTACAGGTAATCATATATGGGAAAACTGGAAATCCAGGCCGTTACTCGAAAAAGATAACCGAGTCCTTCGTCCATATAATTATCCGGATGAAAATCCTGGCATGGGCTATATATCACTCGAAAAGGCTAACAAAAAACTTACTGTAGTGCAGATACAAGGCCGTGCATATATGCAACCAATTGACTGCCCGTTTAAAAAGATTGACCTAGCTCTCCTAAAAACCAGAGAATACTCACCATGTATATTCGTTGACTTCCATGCTGAAGCAACAGGTGAAAAAATGGCAATGGCTTGGCATCTCGACGGAAAGATTTCAGCGCTGGTAGGTACCCACACACATATACAAACTAATGATGCCTCTATATTCCCGGATGGTATGGCATACTTAACAGACGTTGGTATGACCGGCCCTTATAACTCGGTCCTTGGAATGAAAAAAGAAATTGCTCTAAAGCGTGTAAAACTACAAACTGCTCATAAGTTTGAGCTTGCCGAAGGTGATATCAGAATAGCCGGAGTACATGTAACCATTGATACGCACACTGGGAAAGCCCTAAAAATACAGCAATTTATGTATCCACAGTTTGAAAACTCTCTCATAGGATAAATCGCAATGTACTTGCCAAATATAGCTATTGCTGGGGCTACCGGTTTGGTTGGCCGTACGATGCTGGATATACTAAAAGAAAAAAAAATTAGATACTCCTCCATCAGATTACTTGCTTCCTCTCGTTCCGCCGGACAGCACATTAATATAAACGATGAGCAACACACTGTACAAGAACTAAACAAAGACTCATTCCAAGACATTGATATTGCTCTTTTCTCATGTGGAGGAGACACAAGTAAGAAATATGCACCGATTGCCGTCCAAAGTGGTGCTATAGTTATTGATAATAGTTCAGCTTGGCGAATGCATCCAAATGTACCTCTAGTAGTACCTGAGGTTAATTCTAGCAGCATTCCATCTGAAGCTGGAATCATAGCAAACCCTAACTGCTCAACTATCCAACTTGTAGTAGCACTCAGACCTATACACGCTTTATTTGGTCTGAAAAAGGTTATCTGCTCAACTTATCAATCAATCTCTGGGGCTGGGCAAAGCGGGGTCGATCGACTTCAAGCAGAGCTGCAAGATCCATCATTAAATAAAGGAAAACGTATAGCATTCTCAACTCTTTTCCATCAATACCAGAGCAATGGTAGAACAGACGAAGAAAATAAAATGCTGAACGAAACCAGAAAAATAATGGATATCCCCGAGCTAGATATATCTGTTACATGTGTCAGGCTACCTATACTAGGAGGTCACGCTGAATCAATATGGCTTGAAACTGAAAAACCTATAGAAATCGAATTACTGAAAAGAAAATTTGATGAAGAAGAGGGAATTGTTTTTTCTGATAATTTCCATAGTAATGAATATCCTACTCCGGAGACTGCTGCTGGCCAGGATCCGGTCTTTATATCAAGACTTAAAACTGATCCTGTATTCACTAATGGCTTATCAATGTGGGTAGTAGCAGACAATCTGCGAAAAGGAGCAGCAACAAATGCAGTACAAATTGCTGAGAATATAATTAGCAATAGGACTTCAACCCTATAATCAGACTATCTAAACCATATTCAGACTCTCTGATGGCAGTAGGAAAACAAAAAAGTACTGGAGATTTCTATTATAAAGTAATTAGATCAGACAGAAAAAGTTATGGACTAAAAGTTAACGATGACGCTGAACTGATTGTTAAAGCGCCTTGGTACGCTGGCGATAGAGACATTGAGAAGATTGTAAATGAAAAGCAGAACTGGATAAAAGAAAAAATCCGGTTAATGAAGCAAAGGGCCAGTGAAAAACACATTCGGGATTTCAAAGAAAATACACTACTGTACTATCTTGGTGAAGAATATAGGCTTAGAATTGATAAGTCCATGAGCAAAACAATAGAAGTTAATCCACCAAACATAGTCATTGCCTCAGATATATCTCAAAATGCTCAAAAAAATTTAGAGATATGGTACAAACACAAGGCGAAAAAACTTTTTACTGCGATTGCTGATGACATATGTATCAAACATGGTCTTGCATATAAACTATTAAAACTAAATAACCCGCAGAAGCGCTGGGGCTCTTGCTCAAGTAGTGGAAATATTAATCTCTGTTGGCGACTTATAATGGCTCCTGAACGCATCATACACTATGTGATAGCTCACGAAATAGCACATACCGTACATCTTAATCACTCAAATGACTTTTGGCAACTAACCGAAAGACTTCATCCTAGTAGTAAGCAAGATGATAAATGGCTGGATGAGAATGGACACAAACTTCATTGGGACTAAAAATTATGATAAACTATTTTGAACTAGAATTCATTAGAACAACTGCTCATCGTATCGAAGCAAAATCCGAAGATGCTGCAAGCTCAATTGCGACGCCAGGCACTGAAATTATCTCACTCGACCCTGATTCGGAATATAAAATAAAGGAAAAACTATTCGAAGCTAGTGACAAAAAATCCAAGTCATTCGATCTCCGCATTGGCAACCGAGGTGGAACCTCCTTTTGGGGGATTGCTGCTGACCTTGATACTTCTGACAATGCTACCTTTATATCGGAAACAGGCAGATTATCTCTATTGCTGGCAGAAGCACAAACAACTGGCACTATCAAACAAAGCTATCTGATTACAATTCATGCACGCTCGGCCGACTCCGGCCGATATGTATTTATTGCTATCAAAGCAGAGCTCAATGAAGCATTCGTATTCCGCAATGGTGAAATAAAATTAATCGATGATCTCTTTATGTCTCCTGAGACTAAGCTTTTCAAATTTGGAATAGTCTACAGATATGAGCCATGGGAGAAAGTAGAAATGCTTGATGAAAATGGGAATCCACCCCCCGATACCGATCCAATTGACTCAGAATGGGGTGCATTTCTGTTCGATGACCAGTTCAGACCTGACAGTAAGCCTGCAGCTTACTTTTGGAGAGATTTTTTGGGTTTCAGCCTGGAAGACAATGCCAAGATACAAAGTAAGAGATTCTACGATGCCACCGAAAAGTTTCTTGAAGCCAATGTTCCCGACTATGAACAAAGAAGAGAACTTATCCAGGCTCTTGATCTGGAAATCAGCTCCTCTGATACCGAACTTTTCAGCCCTAATGATTTCACCGATAGTTATATACACGACACCGAACGTGCCGAGATTTTCAGGCAGCAGGTAGCTCGTCATATGCCCGAAAATATCATCAAAGATATATCACTTATAACTTCAAAACTCAATACCAAAAAAATCAGCTTCCCGGGCAAAGTCAAAATATCTGCCCCTGCTGCTACATTAGATACAAGTGTTGAAATAATTACTTCGCAAGAAGAGCTACAGCAACTCTCCACGCAGCAAGAGACCTATACAATAGTAAAAATAATGGGAAAGCCTCACACAGGGTCTACTAGCTCACATGAACCGGACAATGAAAACGGAGAACCCCAATATATTATAAATAATGAATAAAACAGATATTATGATTTTAATTAACCGGGTTTCTTTTTAATACTTCCTTCCATGATAGCCTGATAGCTTCACTTCTATCTGGCTGACCATCATTTATTGGATATATCTCTATTGGCTTATTCCCCTCATCAAAATCATATCCGATTTCGATTAGAGTTTTTACCTCGATACCATCCTCATCATAAAGTGTAACTTTCACAGGTAATCGATTATAAACACTAAACCAGTTAAACATCCTATATAATTGAGGATGCGGATAAACCATACTGCTAAATGGGTTTGTTCCCTCAATATATTCAATCCTTTGTTTCTCTCTAATCTCACCATCCTGACTATAGGTAATCTCAAATACCATGTCACTGACTTGCCCAGTAACAAATCTGTTTACTGTATTATAACCATCGGCATATGATTTTGAAATCTGAAGATCAGCTATATTAAAACTACGGCTGAAATCAACCTTTTCACGATTACCTGATACATCAACCCCATAATCAATAGACATCTTGCCAAGTGCATAATTAAATTCAGATACAAAAGAATGATCACTTTGAACATGATATTGCTGCATCGATATAATTTTCCCAAGCTCCGTCTCCACCGATACTTCATACCAATCATATTGTTTAACCCCTTCATCATCTTCCCCAATAAAACCCACATAAATACTATCCATATTACCTATCTCATCATAATAGATCTCCATAAAATCAAGTCCATCAGTATCATCCGATATTACATCTATAACTCCCAACACATCAACATAAGTATGCAAATCGTCATCAACAGGGTTATCATTATCACAGCCAAAAGCGATAAAAATCACAAAAACTAAGTATATTACTCTATACATTTTTAACTCCATTTCTCCTACTCATTCAGATTTATTCGTCTACAAAAAAACATTATAATAATCTCAACATGGTCAGGGACAATATAATCCGAATTACAATTAATAAATAAAAAGAATATAGATAGCTACAACAGCTACTAAAATAGACTGTATATACACTAGTTTATTCCTATTACTCATTACTAGTTGCATAGCCAAATCAATACCCAATACAATAATACTCAGGAAAATAAGAAAAAGTATTACCACATAATTCCAAGCCATCTCATGAGTACTGGTGCTTATTTCAAACAAACTCACCACCCAAACAAACAGAACAGCAATGTTTAATGGAGAGCTTTTATACTTTTCCCTGAACTTTCCCATCAAGACACAACACCTGACTTCTAAGATAACTTTACAGAAAATCTAAAAACTCTCCGGAAAAACTTTTATATCCTAAGTTACAATTATCTCAATATAGTCTTAACTACAAACGATATTTATTTAATAGCAATATAAACTAATGCTAAGGATAGGACAAAAAATCGACAACACGTTCTTAATAAAAGACAAACCGGTGACAAAATCTCATTCCAGTTTATACGTACACATGAAATTAAAGAAGCTCTATTAAGGTTATACATTGTTAAAAAAAATCTTCAAAAGAATGCTGATAACCATTATTGCCGTAATCGCTCTGATAGTGGTAGTCGGCCTGCTTTTCATAAATCTTAGCCCTCAGTTCGGAGGGAGTCATACGGAAGACGATATTGCAAGATACTCGTCTTCAGAAAATTTTGAAGAAGGCAAATTCATTAATTCTGTCCCGACTAATATGGATATGAGTACTGGCGATATGCTATCCACATTAGTAGATTTCATCAAAGGTGTGCCCAATGGTTCACCAAGTGTCCCCATTCCTGTTATCCAGGCTAAAGCTCCACTTAGTGAAAGCGATTCGCTCACTAAACTAGTCTGGTTTGGGCATTCAGCCTTTTGGCTGGCTATGGATGGAATGAATATTCTTATAGACCCAATGCTGGGCTCGGTACCCGCCCCTCACCCCCTACTTGGTCGCTCAAGATATTCTGATGAATTACCCATAGAAATAGACGAACTACCCCAAATAGATGCTATCATTATCTCTCATGATCACTATGATCACCTTGATTATGGTTCAATCCAAAAACTAATGGTAAAAACCAAGCAGTTCTTTGTACCCTTAGGTGTCGGGGCTCACCTAAGAGAATGGGGCATAGATAATAGCATTATAAGAGAAATGGACTGGTGGGAAGAAGAGAAATTCATGGGACTGGAGCTTGCCTTTACCCCATCAAGACATTTTTCCGGTAGAGGTTTAGGAAATAATTTCAGTACGCTTTGGGGCTCCTGGGTAATCAGAGGAACACAACACAATCTTTATTTTAGCGGGGATAGCGGATATACGTCACAATTCAAAGAAATTGGTGAAAAATACGGACCCTTTGATTTTGCAATGATCGAATGTGGTCAGTATAATAAACGGTGGGCGGATATTCATATGATGCCCGAAGAAACAGCACAGGCAAGCATAGACCTGCAAGCAAAAGTATTCATGCCTATTCATTGGGCAGCTTTTACTCTTGCTTTGCATTCATGGACCGACCCCGTGGAAAGAGTAGTTAAAGAAGCGGAGCGCCTAAAAACACAGATATATATTCCCAAGATTGGTGAAGAGATCACAATCACCAATGATAATCAATATAATTATACAGAATGGTGGCACCATAAAGATCAATAACAGTGCTTTCAAATAGTATAAATCTATCCCAACTCTATAAGTTGTTCTGAAAGAATTTCCCAGGCCTTATTCTTTTCTTTAAGATTCGAAGCTAATAAATCGTACTCTCTTTGGGCTTTATTATAGTCCGGAGATTTATAAAATACAGGATCAGCAAATCTTTTTTCCATATCGATCTTGCCAGACTCCAGATCTGTAATTTCTTTTTCAAGAGAAGCGATCTTCTTCTCAAGTCTCGCCTTCTCTTTATCAAACTCTTTTTTATCCAATCGTTGCTTCTGAGTCTTAGTCTGCGAAGCACCTGAAGAAGAGTTATCATCTTTTTCCGAATCATATTCAAAAAAATCATCTACAGAGCGACTATTAAGGAACTCTGTAATATCACCCAAATGCTCATGTATCTGACGCTGCCGAAACTCAAACGTTTTATTTGTCAAACCCTCTAGAAATTCCCTGTCATGGGATACAACAAGAAGTGTACCTTCATATTCCATAAGTGCTTGCTTAAGTACATCCTTGGCCAACATATCCAGGTGGTTAGTAGGCTCATCCATTATCAGAAAGTTAACAGGCTCCAGCATTAGCTTGGCCAGTGCCAAGCGAGCTCTCTCACCACCGGAAAGTACCTTTACCTTTTTATAGACTGCATCACCCGAAAACAAGAAAGCCCCAAGCAAAGTCCGTACTTTACTCCTCATTTCACCAGTTGCCACACTGTCAATAATCTCAAAAACAGTAGCATCATTGTGTAGCGATTCAGCCTGGTGTTGAGCAAAATAACCGATACTGACATTATGCCCTAACTCTAGTTTACCCTCATAATCCTCTATTCCGGCAATAATCTTAGAAAGAGTTGTCTTACCTTCTCCATTCTTACCAACAAAAGCAACACGATCTCCCCGCTCCATCGCAAAATCAATCTTTCGGAGCACATCTATCTTTCCATAAGACTTATCCAGATCTTTAGTCTCTACCACTAGTCTGCCTGAGCGAGGCGGATCAGGAAATCGAAACTTCATAGACTTAATATCAACCTCATCAACATCGATAAGATCAACTTTATCAATCATTTTCTGCTTAGACTGTGCTCGCGAAGCAAATCGAGCCTTAGCCTTAAACCTCTCAATATACCTCTCCGTCTCTGCTATCTGTTTTTCCTGATTACGTCTCTGTGCTATCTGAATCTCACGTACTTCTTCCCGATACTCAATAAACTTTGTATAGGAGAAATTGGCATCATAAACATGCCCCTTAGATATTTCTATTGTTCGGTTAGTTACAGCATCGAGGAAACGCCTGTCGTGCGATACAACCAACAAATTACCGGAAAAATCCTTCAGAAAACCCTCAAGCCAAATAATCGAATCAATATCCAGGTGATTAGTGGGCTCATCCATAAGCAGACAATCAGGCTGTCGCAAAAGAATTTTTGCCAGCTCGACTCTCATCTGCCAACCGCCTGAGAACTCAGTAATTGGTCTGGAAAAATCCGTTCTTTTAAATCCCAGCCCTCTCAATATCATCTCAATATTTTTCTCTGCTTTAGATGCATCAGCCATAGCAAGCATCTCACTAGCTTCAGTCAGCTCTTCAATTAATTTGGTATACTCATCACTCTCATAGTCAGTCCGTTCCGATATCTCCTTAGTAATCTCCTCCATCCTTTGTTCCAGATTCCGAAGCTCCTCAAGCGCGGAATAAGCCTCATCCCAAACAGATTTATCAGAATCATTATCAATCTCTTGCCTGAGATAACCAATTTTAGTTGACTTTGGTATTGATATCGTACCAGCCTCCGGAGTCTGATCACCGGCAATCATTCTCAAAAGTGTCGATTTGCCATTACCATTTCGGCCTATCAAACCGATCCGGTCCTGAGGCTTAATCGCAATATTCACATTCTCAAATAAAAAATGTCCGCCAAACTGAACGGACAGGTTTGATAAAGTAATCATCTACTGCTTATTAGATTTTAATATTATCTTGATTTTGTATTGATTTTACGGCAGCAAAAGTTGCTCTTGTTACCGCGATAATTTCCTCAAAAGGAATAGGAGATGCCAATCCCCCTCTGATAGAATCCACCATTGCCCTTAGCTCGTCATTTATACCCTTTTCACCATTATACTTTTTATCGGTTCTCTTGCCAGAATCAAAAAGAGACACACTCTCAAAATTATTCATCACGGCAGATCGGGAGGCAGTATGTACTTCGCAATACTCTTTAGCCAAAGCCTTATCACCGCTAGATACATAATGAAGTGTACCTATCGAACCATTGGCAAATTTTATTATGATTGATACATTATTGTCTCTTGGTTGATTTATGTCCGAACTGTCCATCGGCACAGCGAAAACTGATACCGGCAAGCTACCTGTAAGAAATACCATTACATCAATAAAGTGACAGCCTTCGCCAATTATTCTCCCACCCTGATCAACTTGCTGTGTCCAATGCCCTGAAGGGATCGCTCCCGCATTTACCCTATATATGATATCCAAAGGCTGACTGTTTGATCCGATAAAAGACTTAATATCAACAAAGGGTCGACTAAATCTACGATTGAACCCAACCATTACTCGAGAATTTGAATCACGAGCAGCACTAACAATACTCTCCAGTTCATCCTCATTAATACAAAGCGGTTTTTCACAGAAAACATCTTTGCCCGATTTCAAGGCTCCAGTTATATACTTGGCATGGCTATCATGTCTGGTAGCGCATACAACTAAATCTACACTATCATCTGCGACCACCTCATTAGCATCAGTAGTTGCTTTTGCAAATCCAAAATGACCCGCAAGTGAGTTAACATTTGCAGGTGTTGTTGTTGAAAGAATAATAGGTTTAGTACCAAGCTTTTGAAGAGGTGGTAAAAGATAATTCTGCGCAAACTGACCCGCACCAATAATTCCAAGCCCGATATCACCATGCTTCTTCTCAAAATCCTGGAGCATTATTGTTCTATCAGGATCCGCTCTTTCTTTAGACTGAGGATATTCAATCAGAATACCTAAATACTTTTCATTAGTCTCGCCGGAAACAAGCCGATAAGCATCTTCTGCGTTACCAATAGAATAGCGATGTGTAGTAAGTGCTTCCACATCCAGATCTCCGCTATTGATCAGACCTAATACCGCAGCCATATTTCTATTCTCAGTCCATCTTACATACGCAAAAGGATAGTCATGGCCCCTTTCTTCATAATTAGCATCATAGCGTCCCGGTCCATAGCTGGCAGATATGGTCAGGTTAATCTCCTTCTTATAAAAAGGATGTCGATTTAGATTCATACCAACAGCCCCCACAATCACAACACTTCCCCTTTTTCGGCAAATCTCCATAGATAGATTCAGAGGCTCGTGCGATGCAGTACCCGCTGTGATAATAACAGCATCACATCCGTGTCCGTCAGTAGCAGCCATTATCTTATCTACGGAATTCCGTTCACTTCTTAGTACAAGATCACAGCCTGATTCTTCAGCTTTAGCAAAAAGGCTCTCATCAATATCCAACCCGAAAACAGTACACCCTGCAGCCCTGAGATACTGCACCGTCATTTGGCCAATAAGCCCCAAACCGATCACTGCAACTCTGTCTCCAAGCGAAGGTGATGCCTGCCTAAATCCTTGCATAGCTATCGAACCAACAGTAGCATATGCTGCCTCTTCTAGTGTAACACCCTCAGGTAATCTTACAGCTAGATTTTTCGGTATCGCCAGATATTCTGCATGGTTTGCTAATCCGGCTCCACCTACTGCTACTCTATCACCTACCGAAAATTCTCTACAAGAACTCTCTACAACTATACCTGAAGCACTATAACCCAACTGTTTGTATGAATCAAGCTTAGCCTGTACCCGGCGAACAGTTTCTTTTACACCCTGCTTCTTTATTGTATCAAGAACCAGCTTCACTTGGTCAGGCTGCTTCTTCGCACGTTCCAAAAGGGATCCTTTTGCATTATCTACAGAAGTTTTCTCAGTACCAGCCGAAATCAGCGACCAGGTAGTTCGCACAAGAATTCCTTCCTTAGGGCATTGAGGCGGTGGTACCTCTACTATCTCAATTTTACCATTCTTCTGATACTGAAGTACCTGTTTCAAATTACCTCCCCTTCACTATCATTTTTTTGCCCCTGGAACTCTTCTACCGAATTACCCTTGATATAAAAATGCCCCCGTCTCTCGAGTACCTCCTCTATCGGAACATAGTCCGACAAAATCACTGGCTCATTTTCCCATACAGCAACATCATGCTCATAATGAGCTGAGTTTTTACCATCTTTAGTAACTATTGTAAACCCATCACTAGCCGTTAGTACATCACCCGTACCCAGATTTATCATAGGCTCAATAGCTATTACTAAACCATTCTTTATCATCTTACCCCGACCCGGTTTTCCAAAATTAGGTACATTGGGCTCCTCATGAAGTCTCTTACCAAGACCATGACCTACTAGTTTTTTGACAACTCCCATACTATTACTCTCAGCATGTCTCTGGACAGCGTAGCTAATATCACCTATCCTGTTACCCACTTTAGCTTGTTCGATTCCTCTATAAAGACATTCTTTGGTAACCCGCATTAAAAGTTCATCTTCCTTACTGGGTTCACCTATAGCAAAAGTATAAGCATGATCCCCATAATAGCCATTCATCTTAACACCAACATCAATTGATACTATATCACCATACCTTAGCTCATAATTGTCAGGTACACCATGTACCACCTGGTCGTTTACTGAAGTAAGCGCTGTATTACGGCACTCATACAAACCCTTAAAACCAGGTTTAGCACCATTATCATATATAAACTGCTCAGCCAGATCATCGAGCCTGATTGTTGTAACACCTTCATCTATTTCATCAGCTAGCATAGCTAATGTTTTGGAGACAAGTAAAGCACTTTGTCTCATGAGCTCTATCTGATCTTTGTCTTTGTAATGAATCATCTTAGTGAAGTTATCTACTAATCTCTTTATAAACCGCATCAGAACGACTCCAAAATTACGAAATATCGATTAGGCAGTAGCCTCCACCTCATTATAAGAACACCTCAAAATGCTTACAAATGCAACAATCTTTGCTAACCTAAACAATAACTTTCACAAAAAAAAGTGTATTTGAATGGCACGTTATTTGATTAATCATAGGGACCTACAACTATAGTTATCAAACAAACTGCAAGATTATTCAAGCTCATGGAATTCAACTCAACCAACACACTCATAGGCATCGATGGCGGTGGTACTCACACTAGAGGTATTCTTTACCGTGATGGTAAAATAGCCGCAACAAGTAGAGCTGGGACTACCAGAATCGGAGCCGTAGGTGTCGGTGAATCCTGCGAAAGAACGCTCAACGTTATTCTGGATCTCTGCGAACAAGCAGATACAGATTATACCGAAATAGATGGTGTAGTTATTGGGTTGGCAGGAGTCTGGCTTGAAGAAGAAAAGAAAAGATCAGCTGCTCTTCTCAAAACACTTGCGAGAGGACATGACTTTAAGTTCAGTAATATGATGGTTACCAGTGATGCAGAGCTTGCACTTGAAGGAGCCTTCCAAGGTGAAAGCGGTATCATTACAATTGTAGGGACCGGATCAATTGGTCTGGGTAACCCCAAAAATAAGAAAGAACTAATCAGATGTGGCGGATGGGGCATTGAACTGGATGATGAGGGCTCTGGTGCGTGGATTGGACGAGAAGGACTGACAGGTGTTGTCAGAGGGTTAGATGGAAGAGGACAGCAAACCAAATTAGCTGAGATAATAGACTCTATGTTTCCCTCGATAGATATTTCAAAACCTAGATCAATTGTGAAGGCATATGCAGAAGGAGCTTTCAAATATCATATGCTTACACCGAACGTAATGAAATGTGCTGAAGAAGGTGATGAAATTTGCCTTGATATCATACAACGCTCAGCTGTGCATCTTGCCGAGTTACCTTCCACACTAGCTAAACAATTCGACAGTAAAACTGTAAATGTAGCCCTTATGGGTGGTATAATTGATAATGATACAATGCTTGCCGGTCTTCTCAGAGAAGAAATAACTAAAAACAGTACTCTTAAGCTTGTAGAGCCCAAAGGTAATGCCCTCCAAGGCGCACTAGTTATGGCTGAACAGCTAATCCAAGAAGATCTCGATAATGATTAATTTAAGTTTTAAGTACAGCAAACTCAATCTTAAATAATCTTAGTAGGTCATTTAGTACAGCATATTAATTGTCCATAATACTATCAATTATACTCTTAGGTTTAGAAAAGGATAGCCAAGAACGCAAAAAATTACGCAAAAGCTAATAACTAAATTAGCAATACAAGCAAGCCAATAATAATTTTGGGTAGTCAATGGAATAACATTTAACTTTTACCAAAAATATGCCGAGAATTATTACTTAATCATCATAACATCTTTCTCAAAAGTTTTGATAAATCAATAATATCTTTACTTATATTGTCTAATTAATGATATACTCACTGATTCTGGATTTTACTAACTTAATAATAAGTATAAACTAGAATTGTGTTACTAAAATGGAATATTTTTACCATACCTATTTCATTTTATAACCTGTATGAAAAATATTTATTAAATAGACGCATCTAAAAATAACAAACAATGTTATTCCCAAAAGCTATCAATAAATATCGAGTTCAAATCAAAAACAATAGAAATGAATTATGAAGAATAATGCAATAGTCATACTATGTATTAGTATTACAATACTTACATCTTGTTCATTCCTATATGAAAAAATCGAATCAAGTGGTGAATTAGTAAACGAAAACATTAGTCTGGCAGATATTGAGGGAATTTCTGTCTCAGATGGATTCGAAATAGAAATTAAAAATAGTTCTTTAGCTAAAATTGAAATTGAAACCGATAAAAATTATCGCCAGTATATCAATATCACTTCGGATAAAAATCTTTTAAGAATATATAAATCAGAAGATGTAATCTTCAGCGATAATTCTCTGACAACCATCATAGTTTTTAAGGACACACTCAAGACATTGGATCTATCCGGAGGTAGTTCAGTATCAGCTGATATGATAGCAGGAGATATCATATCACTCAGCTTATCTGGAGGTAGTGAGCTTAAAGCGTCAATTAGTCCCGCAGACTATGAAATTAGTCTATCTGGGGGTTCAGTGGCTAGTCTGGTTGGGCAGGGTTATGGTCTTCAGCTTGAAGCCTCTGGGGGATCTGAACTTGAAGCTGATGACGCCACTTTTGCAAGAGTAGAAGCAACTCTAACTGGCGGCAGTCAGGCAAATTTCACAGTTACAGACTCGCTAACGGCTACTGCTAGTGGAGGTTCGGAACTTTATTATTCCGGTAATCCTAAGCATATCACACAGACATCTAATGGTGGCTCCGTAATTGAAAGAGATTAAGATTAATACATGCCAATTAATCATAATCCTCAATATATTTAAGTTTTCTAATAAACTGAAGTATTCTGCCTAAATCAAATCAAATCTAAGACTAAGAAATCATTATTGTTGCTTGGCACATACTTTGTTAGGATTCATGTAGATTCAACTATTCAATATCTACTATGCAATCTTATACCATTAGAATATTAATCATTATACTAACCTTTTTGGTTGGTATAATTGGAATGGAACTAATGGCCCAGACATCTGGTAGTGGAACCCAACTAACTGTTCCAACAGTCTCGGTAGACGTAGCACCCGTAGAAGACGGAGAAGATTTCGTATTAACGCTCCAACTATTAGGAGTAATTACGGTACTAGCACTGGCTCCTTCAATTCTGGTGATGATGACCTGTTTCACAAGAATAATAGTAGTCTTCAGCTTCTTAAAACAGGCTATGGGAACTAATACTCAGCCTCCTAATCAATTATTGACAGGCTTAGCACTATTTCTAACCTTCTTTGTTATGCAACCAACTCTGGACAGAGCTAATAATGAAGGGCTTCAACCCTATCTGAATGAACAGATAACACAAGATGAAGCTATTACTAATATAGTTCAACCCTTCCGCGACTTTATGATTAAGCACACAAGAGAAGAAGACCTAGGGTTGTTTATTAAATTATCAGGTGGAGAGGCACCAGATTCAATTGAAGATGTAAGTACCTGGGCAATTATCCCTGCGTATTCTATCTCTGAACTAAAAACAGCCTTTCAGATCGGCTTTCTAATATTCATACCATTTCTGGTATTGGATATGGTTATTGCCTCTACACTTATGTCCTTAGGTATGTTCCTATTACCACCCCAGCTTATATCCCTACCTCTCAAAGTATTACTATTTGTACTTGTAGATGGTTGGCATCTTATAGTAGATTCGCTAATGAAATCAATATTGAAGGAGTAAGTTGATGTCAGAATCAATGGTAATTGATATAATCAGAGAGGCATTCTGGAATGTACTATTAGTTGTTGGTCCTATCTTACTTGTTTCACTGACGATTGGCTTGACTATTTCAGTATTTCAGGCAGCAACATCCATCTCTGAGCAGACACTAACATTTGTACCGAAACTTATTGCAGTACTACTACTCACCGTACTAATTCTTCCTTTTATCCTGGGTACGATGCAAGAATTCACCATCAGTATGTTCACTTTAATAACAGAGATGGGCCCCTAATTCCCTTTTATTACCTTATCATCTCTTGAGCTGATAAACAAAGTCATAATACTTAACTAGTTCAAATCAATCTACTGCTCGTAGAAATTGGTCAATAGCACCGATATATCGTTTTCACCATATGTATATTCAATCTTGTAGTAACCATAGTGATTATTATAATAGTATACTAGATCAAGAGGCATATCAAAATAATCCATAATAGTATATTTATACTTGGAAGCCTCAACTTCATTATTCAAGACTATATCTGAGATATTCCCCAAATATCTGACATGATATTTATAATCATAATTCGCACCTTTCCATACCCCATCATGGCGATATTCAACTTTTTCACCTTCTGCAATATCCACTATCTCCAATAGTGGTAATTTAAATGATATTGCTTCGCCTAAGACGGAAATGAATGGATTAGGTATTCTATTGGTATTTCCGATATCATCGTTGGACGGATATATCAATTCGCTAATTGAGTCATTCAGGTAATATTTAGTAGACGGAAACCACTTAACTTCTACCTTAGTACCAAAACTATTCTTCTTGGCTATCGCTACTGTACTATCAATAATTAGCCCCTTCTGATAAATACTATACTCTCTAATACCAACGTGTAAAACTGCACTATCGTCGGAACAACCCAGCACTATAATTAAAACAGTGGCTAGTAATAATTTCTTCATACTCTCTCTATATGTAATATGAATAAATAGGGCATGCTGTGCATGCCCCTTTTTTATAAATTAACTAAATAGTGGATATTGACTCTATTGTTAGAGATGTCACATCAACACAAGTATATTGAGATGCTACCAATGGATAGTCAGGCATATTATCCTGTTCTGAATAGTTATTAGTAAACTCAATACCCCATTCATCAACCTGGTAAGTCTGATTATCTACTACTACATCAATTGGGGTTGGATCTTCAATTGTTTTGAAAGTATCGACCTTTAGCTGTCCATTTGGATAATACTCTCTATAAGGAACTACTTGTTTTGACGGCTTGAGAGCTACGTATACTGCTACACCGGCTGATACTACAGCAGCAACAGCAGCAACGGCAGCCCAGGCAATTACTATTGCTGGTGGATCGCTAGGCTCTACCGGATCAAGCGGATTTGGAGTCTCTATATCAAACACAGTGTTTCCATTGAGATATCCTACCACTCTATATAAATGAGGCACGTATCTGAAATCGTAACCAAAATTAACGGTATTGTTGGTATCATCTTTATACACTACTGTAGCCATTTTTGTATAGATGATACTATCCTGTCTGGCTAAATACTCTGTTCTAATAGCACCCGTGGGACCTAAGTTATAGGAATCAAACTTCACATGCAGATTACTCGGATCAGCATTAATTGCAAATCCATCGAGTCCCGAATTACCTAAACCGGTAACTTCTAGCTTACCATTAACTATGTTTAACTGCGCAGAGCCTAGAGGAAGGATTTCATATCCATCAAAAATTACTGACATTGTATGTCTCCTATAAATAAATTGAATATATGTTTAGAGATTGCGCGCTATTCTCTTAATGAACTGACTATTATAACCAAATAATGTTACAGCTATTTGCAACTTTTTTCAGTATTAAGTTCATTCTATCAGATATGGCTTAAATGAATTGCCTAACGGAACTAATTGCTCAACTACAAATAGAGCTTCGGCACCCCCTTTGATAGGTGATCTATAGGACATTTATTCATTAGTCTCATGCTATGATCGATGATATAACATTATTTTTTTATGAAGGTAAATTCATCATTGGCTTACTGATTTTTATCAGGGTAGGCGCAATGATGGTTTCTGCTCCTTTATTCCGTAATTCGGCTATACAACCGGCTCTAAAAGTAGTGCTAGGGATCATAGTCGCTTCGATTATTACTACAGCATACTATGATGAACAACCTCAGATTGATTTCCACCCGTGGCTGGTAGTTTATCTGGTTCTAAAAGAAGTAATGGCAGGTCTGCTTTTTGGTTTTGCGGCGAATACTGTGTTCTTTGCAGCTAGAATGGCTGGAGGCCTTATGGACACAGACATGGGCTTTCAGACATCATTACTTTTTAATCTAGATTCAGGAACACCAACACTTTTAGGTGAGCTTAAAGAACTTGTAGCACTAATAATCTTTCTTCTGATCAACGGACACCATTATCTAATTGAGGGAATATTCTTATCATTTAAGGTAGTACCACTAACTACTTTTGTCATAACTGAGTCTAGCATAGTCCTATTACTCAAGATGGCTACTTCTGTACTTGCTATTGCCTTAAAAATTGCTTCACCGGTACTACTATCACTCTTTGTAACTAATCTTGCATTAGCTCTATTAGGGCGAGTTGCACCTCAAACGAATATATTTATTCTATCCTTTCAGGCCAAAGTAGCAGTAGGTCTTCTGGTACTTCTGACATCAGCACCACTCTTCGTTTACGTAATAAAGGAAATGCTTGGAGGTGTTCAAGAAAGCATATATCAATTACTACTTACTCTCAATGGTAGTCCTTAAGATTTCAAATGCTTGCAAGTGATAAGCTGTAATCATATTGAAATAAAAAAGCTCATTCATCAATTTGATAAATGAGCTCTATCCGAAAAAACGTTCTTTCGATACAGTTACCGGACTACTGCCCTTAGCTGTAACATATGGTCTTATTGGTCATTAAGGGAGAAGGCGTGCCTTTCGAGGAGAGATTAATATTTGCGCCCCTGCTTAAGCCAAAGAGAAAAATTTAGGAGAACGAAATTGGGATTACCACCGGAGATGTGCAACATCAATAACGGTTTCCGCCGCCATAACCGCCACCGCGGTTTCCACCATAGCCACCACCGCGATTTCCACCGCCACGAGGTCGATCCTCTTTTGGCTTAGCTTCATTCACGATGATATCGCGACCGTTGATCTCGGCACCATCAAGTTCCGTAATGGCTTTCTTGGCGTCGTCGTCATTCATTTCTACGAAACCAAAACCTCTCTTCTTACCAGTCATTTTGTCAATGATTACTCTGGCAGAATCAACTTGCCCGTATTCAGCAAATACGTCATGAAGGTCTTGATCGTTCAAATCGTAGGATAGGTTTCCAACATAGATATTCATTTTTTTACCCTAAGGATATATGTTTTATAACCCCTCCTCGAAAAGGCTAAACAAATATAAAAACTTATCAACATATCTGGTGCCAACGCTAATAAATAATTTATTGAACTTAACTAAGCCAATTTGCAAAAAGACTATCCCAGAAATATATCACAACAATATATCGTGCTGCTCTTAATGGTACAATCCATAGCAAAAATTCTTTAAAATTAAGTTTGATTATACCTGCATAAACAGTAATAGGGTCACCAATAAAGGGCATCCAGTTTGCTGCCCAAAGCCATTTATCATATTTTTCGAAGCGCATATGCCAATTTTCTAACGCCTCCTCTTTCATTCCAAATTTACTGGTCAGCCAGGCAGCTCCAAACCTACCAATGAGATAATTAATGATAGTACCCGCAACATTACCAACTGTTGCTACAATAACAGCTACAATTATATCCATACCGACAAGCTCAATAGCACCAACAAGCAGTGCTTCCGAACTGAAAGGTATAATTGTAGCTGCTAGCAAACAGGAAAAGAAGAGATAAATAGATTCGATTAGCATTATATGCTAGAGGTATTATAAGTAAGAATTTTCTATCTAAGCTACTTTAGTTGATTCTCAATCAATCATTTCATTGCCCATTCCAGTCTTTCGCTAACATCATCCCAATTAATAATGTTAAAAAATGCTTTTACATAATCTTTACGCTTATTCTGATATTTCAGATAATATGCATGTTCCCACACATCAATCACTAAAATAGGTATAGCTGCCCATGGTGAGCGATTCTGATGTTTTTCGGCCTGTAGTACCAGGAGCCTTTTACCAATAGGTTCATATGCCAATATTCCCCAGCCGCTACCTTCTACTTTACTTGAGGCTTCTATGAAAAGATTCATAAAATTATTATAGCTCCCAAAAGATTGCTTCAGCATCATCTCCAGTTTTTCACTACGCTTACCTTGGCTTGGCCCCATATTATTCCAAAATATGGTATGAAGAAAATGTCCGGCTCCGTGAAAAGCAATTTCCCCTTCCCAATGCTTAATTAATGAGAAATCTTTTGAATTTATAGCATTACTTACTTTCTCAATAGCATTATTTAACCCGCGTACATAGCCTGCATGGTGCTTGTCATGATGAAGCTCCATAGTCTGGCGATCAATGTATGGTTCTAATGCATCATAAGCATAAGGCAGCTTTGGTAGAGAATATTTCCCATCTTTACCAAACGCACCATCTGATTTAAGTATACCAGCTGTTGATACTGAGTTAGCTAGTAAGCTAGCAGCTCCAACTGCCAGACCTCCTGTTATAAATTGCCTTTTATCCATTTCACCCTCTGATTGTATTTTGATTAACTTAGTCCAGTAATAGTACCATCGCTATCGATATGCATTCCTACAGCTGCAGGAGTAGCAGGCAGACCCGGCATCCTGAGCATCATTCCTGTAATAGGCACAATAAAACCCGCACCGGATGCAAGTTCTACTTGTCTCACACTAATTGAAAAATCAGTTGGTTTGCCAATAGCTTTCGGATTATCAGAAAAAGAATATTGAGTCTTTGCCATACATATAGGCAAGTCATTCATACCTAGCGCTTCTATCTTTGCTAAATCTTTCAGAGCGCGAGGTTGGTACTCAACTTTACTTGCTCCATATATCGTTTTAGCAATTGTCTCAATTTTAGCTTTCGGTGACTGCTCAAGATTATATGTGTAGGAAACAGGAGTACTCGAGTTGGGGGAATCACAAGCATCAACTACCAGTTGTGCCAGTTCTTCCATACCGCTTCCTCCTTGAGAAAATCCTTTAGCAACAGCACATCTAACACCAAGTTGTTTACAAAGATCCTTAATGACTTCGTGTTCTGCCGTAGTATCACCGGGGAAGCTATTAAGTGCTACAACAACTTCTTTATCAAAGGTCTGCATGTTTTCTATATGCTTTATCAAATTTGGCAAACCTTTTTTAAGGGCTGGTATATTCTCATCGATAAGTGCATCTTTGGCAAGACCACCATGCATCTTAAGTGCCCTCACAGTAGCTACTATTACTATGGCCGATGGTACCAGATCAGCATTTCTACACTTAATATTAAGAAATTTTTCGGCTCCTAAATCGGCGCCAAAACCAGCTTCAGTAACTACATAATCTGCAAGTAACTGCCCTGTTCGAGTGGCTATAACACTATTGGTACCTTGAGCTATGTTTGCAAAAGGCCCACCATGCAGGATCGCTGGTGTATTCTCCAAAGTCTGAACTAAATTAGGTTTTACTGCATCCTTCAGAAGAATTGCCATGGCATTTTCAGCATTTAAATCTGCGGCATATACAGGATTACCTTCAAAATCATCACCTACATAGATCTTTCCTAGTCTTCTTTTGAGATCCTCGAAATCATTACTAAGACATAATATTGCCATTACCTCTGAAGCGGCCGTTATATAAAATCCTGATTCTCTAGCAATCCCACCAGTGACGCCACCCATCCCAACAACTATATCCCTCAGTGCTCTGTCATTCATATCAAGGACTCTTTTCCAGGTTACAGTCCGTGGGTCAATCCGACGCTTAGGGTTCTTAGACTGAATATTATTATCAATGAGAGCTGCCAACAGGTTGTTAGCTGACTCAACCGCGGCAAAATCACCAGTGAAATGAAGATTAATATCTTCCATTGGTACTACCTGTGAATATCCACCACCGGCTGCACCACCTTTGATACCAAAAACCGGACCCAATGAAGGTTCACGCAAAACCGCAATTGGTTTCTTCCCAATCTTACTTAGCCCATCGGCCAAACCTATAGATACTGTTGTTTTACCTTCTCCTGCTGGTGTCGGAGTAATTGCAGTAACTAGTATTAGCTTCCCAGTCTGCTCACTGTTCAAGCTCCTGAAATCAATCTTAGCTTTATTTTTCCCATAAAGTTCCAGATGATCCTCATGGATACCAAGATGTGAAGCAACATCATTTATAGGCATTAAATCAGCTGCTCTTGCTATTTCAATATCAGTCTTCATATTATTACTATCCTGGTTTTAAGTTGGTTTGAATGCAAATTAGTCTTTATCTTCGAAATGAATAAAATCTGCCAAAATAACTGCTCCGAGTAATAGCGCTTTATCCTCTACTGATACATCTACGTCAAGTATAAGTCCGAAATTGTCACTTGTAGTAAACATTTCCAAACCAAGGCCAGACCATTTTTTGGTTAGAGTTCCCACCTTCTGATCATATTGATTCTTGATAATAAATGTCCACGGACTTAAAGGTGCAGTAGCAAGTCTGTATCGCAAGTCACCGGAGGCATCAACTACCTCAAGTTTCTTTCTAATCACAGAAAAAGTCCACTTGATACTGCCAATTCTTCCTGAATAACTATCAAATACATCCATATTATGTTTAAAAAAAGCAAAGTTACGCTTAAACTCTAAAATCCTAGTATCAGTATCCAGATAGATATTCATTCTAAAAGGTCTTCTCTCGCTTAATATCCATCTTGTAAGTGGATTTCCATCTTCTTCCCTGGCTGCTAGAATATTATTTCCATAACTATCGGTTATAGCATATGCATTCGCTGCTTCAAACCCGGTAAAAGACTCAAGCCACTGGCGATTCTGGTTCACCTGAAAACCATTTACATTTCTTAGCACTTCTAGCGACATGTGAATTCCTACTTCTACAGTTTCTACAGTGAAATATGATTAAGTTTGCTAACTGATAAATGTTACATTTAGTTTAACCAATGTCAGACATATTACTATCAATATATCACATCGGGCTCGGACTATGAAGATAGTAGTACTGATGCTGGGCAGATTTGGGGATTTAGTTTTATCGACGCCTATGCTGAGAGAACTAGCTACCTACTCTCATTCTGGGAAAATCGATCTTATCTGCGGAGCTAAAAACTACCAGTTACTAAAAAATGAGCCATATGTCAATAAAATTTATGTACTTGACAAGCGACCTTATCATTTTCTGAAGTTTATTCTTATGCTATTAACGGATCAATATGATTGGTTTATTGATCCAAAAGACCACCGTTCATCCGAATCAAAAATACTATCTTTTATAGTGCGAGCTACAAAAAAAATTGGATACAAAGAAAATCATGGTAGATTCGATGAATATGTTGACAGGCTAGACGATTATTCTGGCCATGAAGAAAAACGAAGTCATCATTCGGCTAAGATTATGAATGTCATGAAATTTTTGCAGAATGACATGATTATAGAGCGAGAAGGCTACTTACCATCCCTAACGTTGGGATCAAAAGAAGAAGCAAAGATAAAATCCTTTCTTTTTAGTAGGAAAATCAACAGATATGTAGTTCTTAATATATCTGCCAGCACTGAATATAGATATCCAGATAATTCTTTTTGGATTGATCTTTTCGAAAGGATACAACTTAATTTACCCATTATCGTGATTTATGCACCTTCTGAATCAGCAAAGGCAAAGTCTCTGCTAGCTAGTTTTCAGACACTGAAGATTAACTCGAATCTTCAATGGAATGCTTTCGATTTTGGGACAGCAGAGTTTACTGAAATAACTGCTCTTATAGCCGAATCTCAACTACTTATAACACCTGATACTGCTGTTGTTCATGTAGCAGCTGCATTCGATATTCCTGTTTTTGGCTTATATAGCTGGTATGAATATAAGACAAGGGCTTTTTATCCTCTGAGTAGTGAAAAGGTTATTCTATGGGCAAAGGAAGGAGACGCAGGTGTGAAATCAATCACTACAGATGAAGCTGTAGAAGCATGGTATAAGAGTGATTTTGGGGAACGATTCTCCAACAACAGAGATAATAACAATAAAAAACATTATTCATAATTAACGAGAAGAAGATATGAAACAAATCTTCCTTAAACTGATTTTGCCAGTACTAGCCTTCTGTACAGTATCTTGTGGTGACAATCATGAGGATGATACAGCTCCCCAAGATAATTCACAAATAGTCAATGTGTACTCCCACAGAAGCTATGATGTAGATAAGTTACTTTACGAGCAATTTGAAAGTGAAACCGGTATTAAAGTCAATGTTATCAGTGATGATGCAGACAAACTTATTGCAAAACTGCAAATGAGCAGTAGTGGTTCTGATGCTGATCTGCTAATAACAGTAGATGCTGCAAGACTATGGAGGGCTGAAGAAGCTGGACTATTTGATACATTGGCTGATGATGAACTTAACACAAAAATATCTACCGGGATGATTAGTGGATCAAATACCTGGATAGCACTAACTAAAAGAGCCAGGGTTATCGCATATGATCCGAATAAAGTGTCGGCTGAAGAACTTCAATCGTGGGAAGACTTAACCAAACCTCGTTTTAAAGGTGAAATCGCTGTGCGTAGCAGTAATAATGTTTATAATCAGAGTTTATTGGCTGCTATGATTGCTTCTAATGGTGAAGAAGAAGCTCTGAAGTGGGCTGAGGGTATAGTATCCAATATGGCAGGAGATCCGAAAGGGAATGATCGTGATCAAATCAGGAAAGTAGCTGCTGGTGAAGCATCTGTAGCAATAGTAAACACTTATTACTATGGTATGATGAGTAACTCGGAAGATCAGGCCGATAAAGAAGTTGCTGAAAAAACTAAACTTGCTTTTCCAATCATTCCTGGAGGTGGAACACATATCAATGTCAGCGGTATTGGTCTTTTGAAATCGGCTCCCAATCGCGAGAATGCTATAAGTTTAATTGCATTCCTAACTTCAGAAAAAGCACAAAATATTTATGGTGAAATGAATTATGAATATCCAACCAACCCTGATGCGATGATTGAAACAACAGTAGCCTCCTGGGGAAATTTTGAGGCTGATGACACACCACTTGACTCATTAGGCGCTTACAATGCTGCAGCGGTCAAAGTGTTTGACAAAGCAGGTTGGAAATAATCTGTATTACTTTGCTATTACAACAAATTCTGTTCGGCGGTTCTGCGATCGCCCCTCTTCAGTTTCATTAGTAGCAATAGGCATTGATGCACCAAAGCCACGTGATCGTAGGCGGTTAGGAGCTATACCCGCCGCCGCGATCGCGTCCATCACTACTTGTGCTCTAGCTTCTGAAAGTGGTTGATTGTATTCCTGAGAACCAACATTATCTGTATGCCCGCGAATCTCTAACCTCAACGTTGGCCTAGAAAGCATGGCATCAATTATCTCATCAATTATTGGCAATGACTCGGGCAATAAATCGGATTTATTAAATTCAAATACAATAGGCCTTTCGAATACAGCCTCTAAGTCAGTCCAAGGGAACAGTTCACTCGAATCATACTCTGCATAACCGGACAGAACAGTATCAAGTCCATCAAGTGAAAGATCAGAACGCACTTGGTGGTAGCCCCAATATTCTGGTGGAGTATAGGTAATAAGGTAGTAAAAGCGAAGACTCATATATATATCGCGGAATATCGCTAAGAGTTCTTCCTTTGACCGGGCTTTGTAAAATTTACCCCCAGTATATTCAGCCATATATTTTAGATTTTGATCTTCAGAATACCCAAAAGCGATTGAGAAAATATTTACATTCTCCTCTTTTGCTTTTTCGATAATAGGGCCGATTTCGGTGTAAGAATAATTATCATCTCCATCACTGAATACGACAAGAGCACGTGGAGCATCCTTAGGAGTTTTCATTAGCTGATCAAGTGAATTACCAACCGCATCATTGACAGCGGAAAACAAACCAAAATTTCTATCCTTAACGGAACGAAAGAGAGTTATTATACTATCTTTATCAACCATCATTGGAACCTTAAGGTCATATTCACGGTTAAATGTAGCTATTGAAAGTCTATCATAAGGGAACTTCATCCCTGCCATGAGTTCCGCACCTTCGCTAATAGTCTCTTTTATCATCTCCATAGAGCCGCTATAATCTACGGTAAGTGAAAGACTATAAGCTATTGAATCGCCTGATCCAAATTCCCTCACATGATATTTGGGGATCTCCTCAGTTCTCTGTCTATAGTGTCTGCCAAGCTTCTCTTCCATATAAGTGAAATACTCCTTGTCCGGAAATTTCTTATAGGGATCAGCCATATTGGTTATAAAATTACCAAGCGAATCATATACACGGGCGTAAAGCTGAATAGTATCAGGCTTATCCAGTTTATTGCCATAGTCCGATATATCTATTCTAAATACATCATAAATAGCTAGTGATGGATCAAGCGAATCAATTGGCAGGGTACCTTGTAAATAGACAGGCATATCCTTCTTGATACTATCTTCACTTGCTCCCATTCTTTGCATTGCAAAAGGATCTGTAACCCTTGGATTAGAACAGGAAGAAACAATCAGCAGCACAAGAAACAAAGCGAAAAGAATATAGCATAACCCAATACCCGTTTTACGAGTAAAACAGTTGTCCGAGCAAATGAATTTACCAAAGGAAAGACTTCTATCGTTCATTCTGTAATAACGATATATAATTGGAGTGGTTATGGAGTCTAATTTTACTTCTTTACAGCCATTAGCATACCATCACCCATAGTTACCAGCGTAACTTCATATTGTGGATGGGTAGCCATGAAACGATTAAACTCTCTTATCGCCTGTACATTTTTCTTCTCACTTTCCGGTGCTTCCGATACAAGGTGACCAAAGGCAAGAGCATTATCTGCGCAAATAATCCCACCCACTCTTAGCAAAGGTGTAACCTTCTCAACATAATGCTTGTAGGAACGCTTATCAGCATCGATGAAAACAAAATCCAACGGTTCAGATGGCATGAAATTTTTGAGAAAATCCCTGGCATCTCCTTCAACCACTTCGATCACCTCTGAAAGACCAGCTTCATTTACTTTTTTTTCAATGAACTCTACATTCTTTCTAAATTTCTCAAGAGCTATCAATCTAGCATCTGAAGGTAGCGCCCGTGCCATTGATATGGCACTATATCCAGCCAACGAACCAATCTCAAGCACATTTTTCGCCCCGATAGATCTCAAAAAGAATGATAAGAAACGTGACTGGTCGGGAGATATGTGGATAGGAGGGAAGCCTTCTGCCGAGGCTTCTTCATTTAATTGTTTTAAAAAGTCATCTTCTCCCGAAAAGTTTTCAAGTAGATAACCATAAATTTCATCTGTGATTTGGGTTGATCTTGCTGACATGTTCTCGCTATTTATATTTCTAATATTAAGGTCTGGTTCCAAGCCTTAGATTAACATTAACTCCATGTTGTCTTACTAATTCAATGAAGTCACCAAATGTTGTCATTGCAGAATCCAGTTTCATGGCAAACTCATCATCATACATGAGCAAATTAAGAGCCGACTGATTATTTCGCAGATCCATCACGACAGTATTAATATTATCAATGAATTGATCTACACCTTCAACTGACCCTTCTAAGTCATTAATCAATGAATTAGCATTTGCTACTGTAATGTTAAGCGAATCTAGTAATCTTTCAACTTCCGGTGTATTTCTTTCTATCGCTACCCTCAAATCTTGTGTTATAGTCTCAGCATTCTGCATAGTATTTCTAAATGCTTCACTATTTTGATCCAGAATTGTATTAGCATTTGCTACAAGGATACGTGCTTCAGCAACTGAATATTTTAGATCATCCATAAATTGCCCATCACGGAGAAGATCAGTAGCTGATATGGCTATAGTGTCAAGTCTTAGTATCAGGTCCCGTGCATTACCACTGATACTACCTATCTGAGCAATGAGTTCTCCCAGATCTGCAGTAGCAATTCCAGTTATTACTGCCCCTCTTTGTAATTTCTGCTGACTTCTTCCGGGAATTATCTCTAACTTCTTGCCACCGGTTATCTCAAGCATCATAATTCTAGCGCTGGCATCACTTTCTATATCGGAAATATCCTCTATACTAGCTATAACTAATACACTATCACCCTTTAGCTCTACAGATTCGACCTGGCCTTTAGTCACACCTTTATATGTAACAGGGTTCGAGGGTTTAATACCCCCTGAAGAAGGGAATACAAATCTGACCTCTGAATCCCCACTAGAAACTGAAGGGAAAAGTCCCTCGCCCCAAATCACCCCACCTAAGAGTAGAATAAGAGCAGCCAGAGAGGCTAACCCAACCTGAATTTCCTGTCTTCTTGTACCGTGCATATATAAAAAAAGCCCTTTTTTAAGGGCTTGAACGTTCGAAGTATTCTTTAGTTGTATCCAAACATATTATAGTTAATTCCTCAATAAGGCAAATCGCCATGGGTGTCACTAAATCCATCTGAATTTGCATTATCATAAGACTCTTCCTCTACTTCATCGTAATCCCCATTACGATTATTACTATAGCGCTTCTTTGCATCAAGAATTAGCATATTATCCGCAAGCACTTCCGTTACAAATTTCCTATTACCAGATTTGTCCTCAATATTTCGATTCTTCAAAGAGCCTTCGATAAATATTCTCGAACCCTTTGTTATCATTTTGCTTATTATCTCTGCTAAACCCCGCCAAGCCACAATGTTATGCCAATCTGTATTCTCCCTGACTTTACCATCTTTATCCTTCCATGTCTCGGAAGTAGCCAGTACAAGTGTAACCACTGGAATACCTCCAGGCGTATGACGCAGTTCTGGCTCAGTACCAACATTGCCGATCAACATCACTTTATTTAGTGTTCTTGACATATACTTGCCTCTACTATCTCTCTTTTCTAACCTAAATCACAAAATTAACTTTTTTTAAGTTAAGATATAATATAAAAAAAGCCAAACCTGGTACTATACCAGTCTGACTTATCATTTATGCACAAGATAATTCTTTCTTGATCTGCTATTAGCCTAACTCTTCCTCAGGACCAATATTCTCTCGAATCAGAATATCAAGTTTTTCTACAATGGTATCTAATACTTCAGGGCGCTCATAGTAACCTTCAGATATCTTCTTCTTAATATCAGCAAATTTGAAAGCATCTCCTGATAATTCCAGCGAATCAGCTTTAGAGCTAGCAGCTGCAGCGCCTTTACTTGCTCCCTGATCTATCTTAGGAGTATTTTCTTTGAGAGAATAGACCTCTCTAGCTGCATTATTGTTAGTAATCTTCATTTTATCTTACCTTTCGAATATAAGAGCAGAGATTTACCCTGAACTGATGTTCGTAATTTTTCTTGTAGGTTTACAAGACTGTCCTTTAGCAATTCTTCCAGTCTTGCCTCCTGTTCCAGAAGAGGTTTGAGCTTCTTCTGCCATGTCTCAAGATCGGCTCCAATCTTCTTATCGCCATTTCTGTCGGCCGAAATCAAATCAGAAACCTTAGAGAAATATGGTTTTCGCTCGCGATAAAGACTGAGAATTTTCTCAGCTCCGGAATCATCCATAGATTCAGGATCCAACAGCAGAGTTTCAATTTGCTTGCCAATACCATATATCTTTTTGAAGTTATCGGTTATTTCCGCTTCAAACTTTAGCATTTGCTAGATTTCCACTTTGTGTACCAGATAAAATTCGCGCAATTTTAAGCGAAATCTCTGGTGGAAATTGTTTGACAACTTCATTAGTCTTTCCATTGACAAGTTTCATTATCATCTGCTTGGTTTCATCGTCTTTAGAGAACTCTAAGGATAAATTCTCATCACCAATATAATTAGATAACTCATCCGCGAAAGCCTTAATGTTCTCCGCTACATCTTGTTGATTCTGAAAACTCTCATCTACCGAGATACTTTCTAATTCTCGGACAGTTTCTTCAGGAACCGGATTCCTACGTCCTGATTCTTTCAGAAGATCATCTCCATTACTTAAGAGAGTAGAGATATTTGCTATCGAGTTTACCATTTGTGCCTCCCATATTCAAAATTCCCATGAAAAATCATCTCCATGGCTTCATTGGGCAGCCAATCCTTGGTTAAAAGCGCTATAAGCGCTAGTCTGTCCTTGTTGCTCGTATAATGCCTCGAGCAGGCTCGTATACTGTTTTCTCAAAGTCTCAGACTGGCGATCCAGTCTTCTTTCAAGTTGTTCTATTCTGTCATCTTGGGCATCAATCTGATCACTAAGTGACAGTGATCTTTGAGTTATTAACCCATCATCTCCTTTCAGGGTGTTAAGTGCTAGTTGCATTTTACTCACAACACCATCTTCAGAGCTAAATATTTTTTCAACAAAACTCGGATTATCTTCGAGCAGATTCGTAAGCTGTTCCTGGTCTGTAATACGCAACAACCCACGGCTATCAGCTTCCACACCAATATTAGCTAGATACTGAGGTCCACCTTCATCTTGGGAAGATACTCTTTCTGCAACAATAATCCTCATTCTTTGGTATAAGCTACTGAGTGCAGGATCACTTCTTCTCATTGTCTTCCCTTCCGAACTAGTTAGAAAAGACATGATATCATTGTATGTACCTAAGAATGGCTGTATCATATCCTCAACCGCTGCTTGATTTACATCGGTTGTAAGTACTACCTCCGAGTCCGTCTCCTCTTGTGGCTTCACTAATTCAAAAGTTATTCCTTCAAGCGCATCTGATATTGAGTTAGTAGATCTTGTTACATTAATTCCATTAATCTCTGCCTCAGAATCCAGATCAACTACAGCACTAGTTTTATATCCAGCCAAGGAGGAGTCTGATACTTTACGAGAACCATCTCCTAAATTAAGCTGTCCATTTATAAGTCCAAAAGAAGTTAATAATGCTGAATCATCAAATACTATTGCATTCTCTGATCCTGTTTCACCAGAACGAATGGTAAGCCTTGCCGTAGTTGTTGTATCCTTCACAACACCAACGTTGAAACTAAGATCTTCATTTTCATTTATAGCACTAGCTAGTTTAGACATTGCTTCCAAATTAGTCTCTGTACCATCAAGCTCAACACTTACTTCAACATTGCCACCATCTTTATCACGAAATACAATATTTTGTGTTCCGGACAGGCCTAGATTCACCGAGCTGATCATTCGATCAGAAATCAAGATGTCGGAAGTAGCAAGTCTTTTCACCTTGACTGTATTAATGCCTCTAATAGCTTCAGCAGATGCTGTTGCAGTCACATAACTATCATCACTTGACTCAACTTTTTTAGCAGCAAACTCTTCGGAAACAGTATCACTTGATAGATTATCTAATTGAGTAATAAATGAGTTAAGGCGAGTGTTCAGTTGGTTAAAATAGCTTTGCTGTCGCGTAAGCTCCTGCTTGCGCGATTCAAGTTTAGTGACCTGCGGCTGCTGTGTCTGCCTAAAGGCATTGACCAACTGATCCAGCTGGGTGTCACTACCTGTATTTACCCCTAATAAATTCGCCATTTGTATTATTAATCATCGAAGATACTTTTCTATCTACTAACTGACAAAACTACACTATATTCTTGATAACGTTAGCCATATTGTTTTGATGCAATACTTAACTACCATTAATAAGAAGATGCCGGAACTTAATCTAACTCAAAAGCTTCAGCCCAAGTATCCCTTAACTCCTTAATTATATAAAGCGCTTCATCAAACTTTTTCTGGAATATACACCTCTGGCAATACTCATAAAGCCGATAGAGCCTGGTAGAAGTATCTTCGTACTCAAAATTGAGAGAGCCCATCAATTCTATAAGCACTTTACTCATTTTCTGGACATCTTGTCGCTTACAGCTAACTATAAAAAGATCATACATTTTAAGTATGATCTTCTCTTTGCTCCACGACATCACCTCTTGCTCGACATAAGAGGGAAGTTTTTTGCCATCTTTTGCTCCATAAGCTTTAGATGCCGCCAACCTTTGTGCCTGAGTTGTCATAACCTTTCCTTATGTAAATAAAATGGGGAGGAATAACACTTCCTCCCCAGAGTTCATCCTGAATCCTCTTACGAGACCACTTCTAAGGCTTCAAATATACTTCTCAGGAAATTATCCGAAAAGCTGTAGATACTGTTGAGGTATCTGATTAGCCTGCGCCAGAGAGATTGTAGAAGCTTGCTGAAGGAACTGCTCCTTAACAAGGCCTAACTGCTCTACAGCAACATCTGCATCTTCTATTCTAGAAATTGCAGCACTATAGTTAGTGATCTGAGAATTCAAAAGCTCTTCTTGCGAATTAAGTCTTACCTGGATACCACCAAGATATGAAGCAACTTTATTAACATTATTCAGAGCTTCTGATAGAGAAAAAAGTGTTGTCTTTACTTCCCCTGTACCGAAAATACCCAAATCTTCGGCATTTACTTCATTTAGTGCTTCGAGATTAAGACCTGTCACACCCGCAAAATTAGCAGCTATAGCACCAGCTCCAAAATCACCTTCGGCAGATCTTGTTGCATTCAAATCAAAATCACGACTTTGCACATTAAAGTCTATGTTATCCTTGTTCAGATTCACATCGATTTCTAGCAAGCGATTATTAGCATAATAGCCCACTGTCCAGTCACCCGAATACGAGCCCTGCAGTAGCTGCTCACCACCAAAAACCGTTGAATCAGTAATAAACTGAATCTGCTCAGCTAAACGATAAGCACCTTTAGCCAAAGCAACTTTTTCATCCGTTCCCAAAGCTCCAGAAGAAGCTATGGCGGCGGATTCTTTGATATCTATCAACAGATCATTGATATTATCCAAAGCATCCTGGCTGATTGCCGTCACATTCTTTGCATCACCAACAGAATTAAGCGAAGCCCTTAGAGCACTGTTCCTGGCTTGCAATGCGCGGGAAGTAATATAACCCGACACATCATCGGCAGCAGAGTTGATCCTCTTACCAGTCGATAGCCTTAATTGGTGAGTAGCAATAGCGTCTGCCGATTTTATGAGGGAGTTATACGCGTTCATCGCTGGGATGTTGGTGCGTATCCTACCTCCACCAGAAATAGCAGTTGCCATAATAAACCTCCGTGTAGAAAGAATTAACTGTTATGGGCTTCCTGCCTATTTCTTTTTTAGTTTTCCTACTAAAACAACTTATCGTCAATATCAAGCTATACTTTAGAGAATAATCATCTTTTTTTCAAAAGGGACGAATTAGCGAAGGGCGAGTAATATACTCATCTCTATTCCATTGCCTAAGACTAACTAGCTCAATACCAAATATATCAATCGTATCTCCTGCGACTGCAGGGAATATAATGGTATTCTCAGATGCCATAAGTTCAGATTTCCATTTCAGAACAGTATCGCAGTCAAATATAATAGTACTATACTCTCCATCTTCAATGAACCAGGCTCTGATTTCACGATCTGGCTCTGCGTAATATTCACTTGTTTCGCCTATTAAAATACCATCTTGATAAAACTTCGTACTGGCTTCACCTATACTAATCTTGAGTCCTTTGTCTTTATGAAAGTCATATCTTGATTGTCTCTTAAAAATATCCAAACCACCTTTACCATGAAAACGCATTGATAGGTCATGTACATGCTGAGTTTCTTCTGGTAGGACAAGTGCTACCCCAGAAGCACCGCCCAAGAGCAAGGCATTATCAGCAAATACATCTATATCTCTGTAATCACCGATGGCATAAACCTCAGCCCACCTGGGGAAAGGAGGCAGATCAACATCAGGTTTATTAACATTAGTCCCGGATAATCTACGCTGAATCCGCCACTCCTCATAATAATCTGAAGTACAGGATGCATTATAAAATAAGCAACCGATAAGTGCTAAACCGAAACATATTTTTGTTAATCTGAACATTGTCTTAAAATAGCTATCTTATTTGTATCGTTCAAATCTGACTATTCATAATATACTTGTAATACCTTTTTCCTGAGCAAGGGCTATTACCTGCTTGACATCCTGAGCTCGAGACTTTGGACATATTAGTAAAGCATCTTTTGTATCTATAACGATCATATCAGAGATACCAATAAGAGCCACTGATTTACCATTTAGAGAATATGTTATGTTATTAGCCGAATCTATAGACAATATCTGCCATTGCTCAGGAGAAACTGCTACATTACCATTATCATCTTTGCTATTTAGCTCAGACAAAATATCCAGCGATCCAGCATCTTTCCAACTAAAGGTAGATGGCTTTACTACTACTTGCTGGCTCTTCTCCATCAAAGCATAATCAATTGAAATTGGTTCAAGAGAGCAAAAAGCTTCTTTCAACTTAGAAACATCATTTGCATTAAGAGACTCTAACATTTCTTGTACAGCTATCTCTGATGAATCATAATGATCGGTTAACTCTTTTATCAATCGATCAATACGCCAGAAGAACATACCAGAATTCCAGAAGTAGTCACCGCTTTTCAGATATCTTTCTGCAGTTTCTTCATCAGGTTTTTCCACAAACCTGTTAGCCTTCAAAATCCCATCATTCAGACTATCACCGGTTTCAATATAGCCAAAACCCGTAGCAGGATAGGTCGGGACAATACCAAGAGTACACAGATGGGTACCCTTTTCGATCTCCTTGAGGCAAGTCCTCACATCAGCCTCGAATTTGGTCAATGGCATTATTATATGATCTGCGGTCAGAACAGACATTGTCAACTGATCTGCCTGTAACTGAGTATCATTAAGTATATATGCTACAGCAAAAGCTATGCAAGGAGCAGTATTTCTTTTCTCAGGTTCAGTAATAATATTGATTCCATCAAATTCAGTAAGGTCGTCACTTATCTGGGGCTTGAGCTTAGAAGATGTAATTACATATATGTTCTTAGCTTCAAATACTGTAAGTGCTCTTTCAATACTTTCTTGTATGAGAGATTTCCCGCTATCTGTTAGTTTGAGTAATTGCTTAGGTCTAGATCTTCGACCAAGAGGCCAAAACCTCTCACCCGTTCCTCCAGCCATTATTACTGCTGTATGTATCATTATTTAAGTATTCCTCGGAAGAGATATATTCACTGTAAAATTTATTATCACAGTTTTGATCAATATAAATAGTAACTCGAAAACAACCGCTAAGATAATGACTGCTTTCTTTACATTACTTTTTCAAAAGTCTCCAAGTCAGGTCTCATTGAAGGAGGAGTAATCTCATATATTTTCTTCATAACTGAGCCCGAAACTTCCCCACCTCTACCACGGATCTGCTCCACACACCATAGTGCTCGCCTGAAATCAGGATAATATTCCACATAGTATACTAAGAACTTTTCATAAGGTTTGATATAATTTGGATTTAGCTGTCCGGAAAGATCCCAAGCTTCCAAAGACATATTTTCATTTTTATCAAAAACTCCGACACCATAGTTTAAGAACTCTATAGCCAAATAATCTACTATATAATTACTACTAATCAATTTTCTAGCTTGATCAGCAGCTTTCCGAAAATCATCTTTTTTTAAATACACTACAGCAAGCAAAGCAATTGCATCATTAGACTCCGGATAATAACTCAATAACTTAAATAGATCGTCCTCGGCTACATCATATTCTTCCAGAGCAATACGAATATTTGCGATTGCTAATACAGCTTCATCATCTTGAAAACCGGTTTTCTCAAGATATTGTGTAAGATACCTTTCAGCCTGAATCAGGTCTTGAATACCAGCATAATACAAACCTCTCATTTTATTGGACAAAGGATTATCCGGATTTAATCTTTCAGCTTGTATCAATGACTCAAGAGCAAGTGGGAAATTTGTTGCCAGCATCATATCCTTAGATTTATCCAGATAAAAATCTGATATAAAAGATTTATCAATACCAACTGACTCAAGAAATAATCCTTCATCTTTATACTTGTTAACAGATGAATTGTTTGACAGCAAGAATAATATACAAAGCACCACGGCCATCACTGCACTGGTACTTCTATTACTAGCTTTACTTAAAATAATAATAGCAACCATTAGCTGTATCCCTATAGGGATAAACTGAAAATAAGAACTCTCGATTTCTGCTATACGCAAATAATCAAGTAAATCGAAACTATTAAAAGACCAATTGAATATCACAGACGACATCATTAAGAACAGAACTTTACTAGCCAGCGAAGCACCTTTGATATTTGATCGACCAAGATATCCAGCTAAAAATAAAGTACGTTCACTCTCTTTATCTGATCTCTCCGCACCAATCCAGCTCCAAACTGATAGATAAACCACACTTGCAAATGCCGCCAAACCTATTATATGTCTTATCAAGACAAGATCATCCCCACCCATCTGAAAGAAAAAAGGAAATACAGAATTACCCAGATATCCAAGACTCTCTCCGAAAATATTAGAAGCAAAAATCGGAGTATTGATCGAGGAAACTAACCTCATTGCAAAGAAGATAATTACGGCTACCATTACTGATAGCAGCAATGGCTTCGGTGAATTCTCACTATCTCTATCATGATGCAAAAGCATTAGAACTATGATAGATATCCCAACTCCAATTGAAGAGGGTAATGACATTGATCCAACAAGGATTGACAAGAATAATACAATATTCCATACAATTTTCTTTGTCTCGATACTCTGTACATAAGCAAACACAGCTAATAACTGCCAGAAAGCACCCATAAACCAGGGTCTGGCTTGTAATAGTGGTAGTGAAGATGTTGCAAAGGGATAAGCAACAATAGGTAATGCGAAGAGCAATAGACTTACTCCCGAAAAACCAAGTGAATATCCTAATAAGACAGCGACAAAAGCTGTACCCGTCAGAAATAAAATATTGTGGAATACCATCCCTGCTCGGTAGTCTGATTCGCTGCCAAGTAGATCTGCTAAAAAATAGTCAGAATTCATTGAAAGAATTCCGAGTGGGCTATATAAATTAGTTGCTGGAAAAGGCTTATTCGTGATATCAAAGGTTGGCAAACTATCTTTAAGAGACTCAGTATCCGAAAGATGATGTTCAATTGAAGGGATGAAAATATATTCTCCCGTTTGCCACCTGGACTGTAGGAAAGCACCTAATAATATAATAGCAAGCAACGAAATAGCAACCCCTTTTAGATCAAAAGAGTTTAGAACTACTTTGTTTTCAGAAGCTGATATACCAGTGTCTCTCATCATATCTGCCATTTACATTATCAAGCTGCAAAAGGCATTACAGTTATACTTTCTTATTTTGTATAATCATTCTATTTAGAAATTACCAAAGTAAACGCAAGAATAGAAAAATGGGCAGAAAAAGCAGTAAAGCCAAGCCGCTAATTGAACTAGAAATTGAAAGCATTGGCTTTGAGGGAATATCTATTGCCCGTCTTGATGGAAAAGTCTATTTCGTAGAGAATGGCATACCCGGTGATAAAGTAATCGCTCAGGTTTACAAAAAGAAAAAAAAGCATGCAATAGCACGTATTCACAAGATCATAGAGCCATCACCGAATAGACAAGAAGCCAAATGCCAACATTTTAATGACTGTGGAGGTTGCAAGTGGCAACATCTTCCATATTCTGAGCAACTGAAGTGGAAATCAAAGAATGTAAAAGATTCCATGGAACGCCTTGGTCATCTCTACGACCTAAGTTATGCTCCAATTCTTTCATCTCCACTCGAATATCATTATCGGAACAAAATGGAATTTTCCTTCTCTGCAATGCGTTGGCTTTCAGAGGATGAAATTACAAAAGAAGGTGACATAAATGATAAGAGTTTTGCGCTCGGCCTTCATGCTGCTGGTAATTTTGCAAAGGCTATTGATGTCAAATTCTGTCATATACAACCGGAAATTGGCAATCAGATCCTTGAAATCATCAGAAACAAGACAAAAACTCTCGGTCTCTCAGCGCATAACGCCTTTGAAAACAAAGGTTTTCTTCGAAATCTTGTTATTAGAACCGGAACAGATCCTTCAGAGGTAATGGTTATACTAATCACACGTTTACCTGAAACCCAAATCGAAAAAGAATTTGCTGCGAACTTCTGGAAAGAACTCCCAGACTCGCATAATTATGAGGCCATACACGCAGTTAACAACACCCCTAACCCACGCCAAATTGACAGTTATAGTATTCTGAATGGTAAAGGATACATTAGATCAGAAATACTTGACATAAATTTTCAAGTATCTCCCTTTACATTTTTCCAGACTAATACCTCGCAACTAGACAGCTTTATTGGCGCTGCAATCAAAGAAGCAAAAATCAATAAAAGTGATACCGTATGGGACCTTTACTGTGGCACTGGGTCAATTAGCCTACCAATGGCAAAATATGCAAACAAAGTTATAGGTGTAGAACTTGTAGAAGAATCTATCCAGTTTGCCAGAGAAAACACTACTCTCAATCAGATAGAAAATGCTGAATTTCACACATGTGATCTACATACAAAGACCCTGCCTACACTTTTACACGAACTCGACAAACCTGATATAATTGTTACCGACCCTCCTAGAGCAGGTATGCACCCCAATCTGGTAGAACATATGCTTGAACTAACACCCAGAAGGATAGTCTATGTTTCATGTAATCCAGCTACTCAGGCACGTGATCTTACTCTCTTAGCTGAGAAATATGAAATAACTAAGATCATACCCGTTGATCTATTCCCACATACCTATCATATTGAGTCAATTGCAACGCTTGAACTAAAAGTATAGCTACAGATGTCTGAGCATTTCCCCAGTATACGAATAGCCGAACCATCAGATCTGGAAAGTATTCTTGATTGCTTCGAAGCTTCGATCCGAGGAACTTGTACCAGGCACTACACATCTGAGCAGATTGAGAAATGGCTCCAGGGAAAATTTAATACCGTAAGATGGCTAGATGCCATCAAGCAACAATATTTCCTAGTTGCAAATAATAAATCTGACTCAGTGGCGGGCTTTGCTTCTCTTACGACTCAAGGTGAAATTGATTTCATGTATCTCCGACCCGAAGTACAGGGCAAAGGCTTAGCTTCAGAGCTTATCACTCGAATAACTGCTAAAGCCAGTGCCTCTCAACTCTCCAGATTAACTACTTATGCCAGCCTGACAGCAACTCCATTTTTTGAGCAACACGGTTTTCATCTTGTAAGGTCTAACAAGGTAGAAATAGAAGGTGTAAGTCTGATGAATAACTACATGGAAAAATCAAATATTAATACAAACTAAAAAAGCAGCTCCAATATGGAGCTGCCTTTGAGTTGCTATCTATTGAATTTAGATACTTTCTTACTCAACCTGGAATTTGTGCGAACCTGTTATGCCATTAATACTATATCTAAGGAGATATGTACCAGCAGGATAGCTTTCTGTAGTGAGCTCGAAACTATGATGCCCGATCTCGTAATCCTCTACATGAACTTTACCGAGAGACTGACCCAACAGATCATATAGCTCAAACACAATTTCTCCATTGACATCAAGATCAAAATGTATCTCAGTTGATGCTCCGGCAGGGTTTGGTACATTATATATGCTGGATCCTATAGGATCAATACCAATAAAGAGTCCTTCCTTACCACCCGGTTCGCTACAGAAGAAAGAAACTCGTTTCTGACATAATAAATCCGAGCCATTAAAGAAATCAAAAATAAGCTCTTGCCATCCTTGGACAGTAGAACAAAATCCTCCATTTATTGTTACCTGAGTTCCATCAAGGGAATAAATTCCAATAAATCCATCATAAGTGTGCGATAGCACCCACGAATCAAAGCAGTGATTCTCAGGCAGGTTTAGTGTAAAATGTACGCAACAATCAATGCTGGTAAGAGGATCAATATCAATATCTATCTGTTCGCAACAGTCGTCACAATCAAGTCTCAAATCCTTTGTACAGATAATCTCTCCCTGTGCATTCCTAAATACTAAGTGAATATTATCGCCACCATCAAGATGCAGACCAACACACGGCAGTTCGTCTCCACTTCCAATATTGTTCTCAATTCCCTGAGTTAATGAAATACCATTAAACGAAAGCTGCTGGTCATCCGGAATATCCAGAATAACATCTATGGTTGCAATATCAGAATTCACATCAAGATCGAATATGATCTCGAAACAGCAACCACCATTCGGTTCTGCCCCCACCTGCTCAACTCTCAGGTCTATTATATCATCGCACTTATTTTCGCACGTGTATTCAAACTTCTCAGAACACATATAGCTACCATCTGTGCTATAGAATTTAAATAGATATTCCCCGGCTTCAAATCCCTGACAAGGTATCTCTCCTAGATGGCTATCAGTAAACACTACATCACCTGGAATTACACCATCACCAAAGACAAAACTGCCACCAGATTTAATACGAGAAACAGGCTCAGTAGACCAAAGATCATTCTCATCCTTATAGTACATCTCGATTTTTCTGATATTATTACATGGTGAGTTAGGGTCTTGAGGGTCTTGATCGAACGACACATCAAAGCAGCATTCGCCATTAATATTAGATTTCAAGGTAAAGACAGGGGTTATATCACAGCAGCTAGTACATTCTCCATCGAGATCGTCCTGGAAATACTTAGTCGCCAGTATATTGCCATTTTCATCTTTAAAGATAATTTCCAGGTTTATCTCACCAGTGACTTCGTCATAACAAACTACTTGGGCAAACTTCAGAAAGGTTACATCAGTAACAACTTCATCAGCTAGATTGGTCTTAGTACCACCTATTATATCATACTGATTTACCTCAGCCTGATAAAAATTGAAACCACAATCAATCGAAAGCTCTACTGTTTTGCAGCAACTAAGATCATCACCAGCATCTTTAAAAGTAATATCAATCTCGTCCTCACAATCACAGTAAAAATTGATCTGCTTTTCGCAAACTTTATTACCATTGATATCATAAAACTTGAAGGTAGCCTGTGATTGTCCGCTGGCAGGTGTATAAGTTGGCGGGAAATTGGTTATGCCTACTATTGACCCGGCATCTATAGAATAGCCTGTAATACAGTTTTGAAGTGGGTCAATATCAATTGAAAGCTCATATTCGCAAGTAACTGCATTTGGATTAGAGCTATTGTAAACTTTGTTCACAAAAATAGAGAAATCACAATCGCAAGTCGGTCTTATATCATCGCAAGCATATCTCATATTTACCGATGCATCTTTGACATAGAGCTTATCTTTCTTGACATCACTTCCAAGAGCAACCGTTTCAGTAAAATTTAGAGTCAGCAGGGTTTTATTAATTTGAGGATTAGCTAATTGTATCTGAGATGTTTCCTTACAGTCCATTGAAACAATAGAAGAGCTTAGTAGATTGATCTCACTAAGCATTGTTAGCGGATATTCTCTATAAGACCGGGCATAAATATAGTAATCCTCATTTTCGTAAGCAGTAGCAAAATTATCAGCCTCAGCAGTATAGCCATCGCTATCAATTTTATGGCTTACAGAAGCCGGATTTAAGGTGGGATTATGGAATTCAATTACTGAATTACTACTTAAGCTATTATTTGGGCCAGGCTTTGTATTAAAAAGAGCAAGGTAATTGTTGGTATTCAAACTAGAAACACCATCTATAGAATTCTCTCTGTTCCCATCTATTTGTACTGATATTAAATTCTCGAGCTCAAGAGTAGAAATATTTAACTCTGCCATGAAACCATCTGTATATCCACTGAAAGACCCGCTATAAATTATTGATTCATGATTTCCTGACACAATTACCTTACCTTCTTCATCTTCAAAGATGTGAGTGAATTTGAGCTCTTTATTTTCCATATTGATCTGGTCATAAAGATAGGCATCCTTCTTAGTAAAGTCAGGATTAAGTACAACAATAAATCCTTCCTTAGTAGTTGTCTCTCCAACAATTACATAAGAACCATTAATCTCATCGTCCGGGTTATTCTGAAGCTGTACTATTGAATTAGGAATAAAATCATAGTTTGGATTTCCAAACAAAATATACTCTGTTGGCTCTATTTGTTGAGGGTCTGTATCATTTGCTACTTTAATCAGATATATTCTTTGATTGTTATAATTCAAATCATTAAATGTTGTATTACTCCCCATTGCTATATAGTCAAGCTCATCATTTTGTATGACTCTAGTCATCCGGTCATGAGAAGATTTATTTGGATATCTGTCAATTACATAATTTTTAATATTATTGCCATCTTTATCTATCAAAATAATTTGAGGTCTCCACATAAAATTCGGGCCTGTGATCTCACCGACATGAATCAGCCCATAGTCGGCAATACCATCTTCAATATTATCACTAACAGGAGAATACAATGGAAGAGATTTATGAATAAAATTAAAAACAGTGCGCTGGTGAATATATTTACTTACTCTTGCCCAAAGAACTTCACCTTTGATATCAGTATTGAGTATATATGAATGATTCCCCCACGTGTTTCCAGTTAAAACATAATTACAGTTAGGATTGACCCAAGCACCACAAAGTGCCATAGATTCTGAAGCATTATAAGGATTAAATATATTGTAGATATTGTTGATATTGATATCCGGTTCATCCTCACAGCCGCATGTCATATCAATTGTAAGTTTACAATTTTCATATAGTATATATACATCATTTTCATTCTCATCTTTGTCCATATATTCTCTGGCTAAGTATACATCATAACCCTCTTGTTCCAGAAGCTCTCCTGCACTGCAAAAATCATAACCATCCGGATCGTCTTTATTAATATGCTTCAAGGCGAGTTTTATCACTATATGCTCTTTATCAAGACTGGTTTCACCTTCTTCAAAGAACCATAGGTGCGTAGCCAAAACCTTATCAAGATCATCCTTGCCAGCACCAATCTTAAAGTTAATACAGCAATTTTCTGTTATTTCATACTCCAATTTTTCTATCTCTGTCTGGCAGTCATAACCATAATCTTCAATATCATATATCACAAAATCGTCTACTAGTAGCTTCGAATGAATTCCATAAGTTTGACCGGAGACGTAGTCCATAAATCTGCCTACGGTCATATCAGTGAAAGTTTGGCTCGCAGGTACTGTCAGTAAACCATCCACATCTATCCAGTTCTCTTTATTGCTGCCATCCGAATCCACAGGTGTTAACAATCCTTCAGGATTGATATCCGGGTTATTTGAGATTAAATATTGTTCTGTACCCGTCACGTCGATTTGATCTGCTGTAGTCTGATGCATCTTTGATGTTGTAAAGTATGCTCCTATCTCGATTTTTTTATATTGCTCTTCGTCACCAGTTATGCCAAACATCATTGCATTAACTCTAAAGCTCACATGATAATCTCCTTCTTGTAGTCCGGTTACTAATCCATTTCGGGTAAGGTCTACGCTAACGTATTCAGTATCATCAACTCGGTTATTCCTTAACGCAGCATAAGCTTTACCATTATCTACATAGGTCTCAATACCTCCTTGATGATCCCTGGCATCATATGGTATCCTATACCAGTTATCAATATTATATAGCGAGTTGGCAAGTTCGTCGCCTCGTATGCATAGATCAGGGGAACCGCAAGGGGCTGAGCTAAAAGTACTACTACTACAACCAGTTCTATCCGATGGGTTATACCAGGGATACCCCATACCAACTGAATGAGTAGTAATACCATCAGGATCTGTATGGCTGCCATAATTGGGTACTGGCTGAATCACACCATTGATAATAGCTATATTATCAAACTGCCCCTGATTCCAATCTCTATCGCTACCTATTGGATAAGGGGCTTGCGGTAGGTTGGTATTAACCACAATATGATCTTCAAAGCTGGGGTTGGGGCAGAGATTAGTCTGGGCGACTAACCTGGGGCTGAATATGAATGAACAAACTGTTATTATTGTGACAAATAAAGAATATTTCATTATTAACCATATATTTAATATTCAAATCAACTATTTAAGAATTGAATAATATACAGTCTTATTGTTCATTTTGCAACTAATTTGCTTTTCTCGTCAGGACTCCCATCAAGCATGAGCTGCATAAATACTAAATCGAGCCAGCGACCAAACTTATAACCTACTTCTCTGAATCTTGCTACTTGTTCGAATCCATGAAGACTATGAAAACGAATACTCCTTTCGTTTGCAGCATCGATACCAGCTATCAAAGTGCGATAACCTGATTCGATTGCCAGTTTTATAAGACTATCTAGAAGAGCAGAGCCAATGCCCCTACCATAATATTCTTTATCTACATAAACCGAGTGTTCCATACTATACTGATAGCCAATCTTGGCTCTGAATCTGCCATAAGTACCAAAACCACACACCGAATCTCCCCATTCTGCAACAATCACCGGCAATCCCTTTTCTCTCTTTTCTGCAAGCCACGCACGCTGAATCTCCAAAGTGCGCGGTTCATAATCATACATTGAGGTTGTATTGGCAATATTAAAATTTACTATTTCAAGTATTGCTGTCAGATCGTTTTGGGTTGCTTTTCTAATAATAAATTCGGTACTCTCAGGTTTCATATCTCACTTCAGTTATTAATAAATCAGAAATATATCGTAAACTTTCAGACAGCCTTACCGCACACATAACCTGAGGCCCAGGCCCATTGAAAATTATAACCTCCGAGCCAGCCTGTCACGTCAACAACTTCACCAACGAAATAAAGACCAGAACAAAGTTTTGACTCCATTGTTTTCTGATCGAGTTCTCTGGTATCAACACCACCGAGAGTCACTTCTGCTTTAGGAAAACCCTCGGTGCCACTTGGAATAAGCTTCATAGAGCATAGCTCTTCCAATAGTGTTGCCTTGGCCTTTTGAGATAATTGGCTGAAAGGTCGGTTTGTATCTGTTCTCCGGGTTATATACTCGGCTAATCTGCCTGAAATATATTCGGAAAGTATATTCTTGGTTTCTTTACTTGATGATTTATTTTCTTCAAATATTTGCTCCCAGTTCAGGTCTGGCCTCAGCTTCAGCTTCAAAGTATCCCCCATCTGCCAATAGGAAGATATCTGGAGCATAGCTGGGCCACTGAGCCCTCGGTGGGTTATCAGTGTAGCTTCAGTAAAATTAACCTTCTTGGATTTGGTTTTAGGTTTATCAGCATAAATAAGGGAGGCATTACTATTGACAGAAATACCACTCATCTCTGCGAGGTCTTCCATATCGCTTGCTGAAAGGGTAAATGGCACAAGTCCCGGTTCAGTCTTTATTATAGTGTGGCCAAACTGCTTTGCAATTCTATATCCAAGGTCAGTTGCTCCTTTCTTAGGGAAAGACAGACCGCCACAAGCAATTATACATTTCTCAGATTCATATATGCCTTGATCAGTTTTGACCTCAAATAAACCACTATTTCGTGATACACTGCTTATATTCACAGAGGTATAAATATCTATCCCTGCCGCATTAGCCTCAGCAATCAGCATATTGATTATTTCTCTAGAGCTTTTGCGGCAAAAAAGCTGACCCAGAGTCTTTTCATAATATTTTATTCCATACCGCTCCACCATTGCTATAAAATCCGACGGTTTATATTCAGCAAATGCTGACTTCATAAAATTCGGATTAGATGAAATGTAATTTTCAGGTGATGCATTGATATTGGTAAAATTACAGCGTCCACCACCCGATATCAATATCTTGTTACCAATCTGGCGATTATGCTCTAGCACTGCAACCTTGCGGCCCCTTTTTCCTGCTTCAATCGCTGCCATCATACCAGCAGCTCCTGCTCCAACTATCACTATATCAAACTTATAAATTTTCATATCGCAAAACTACAAATCACTTACTATAGGCTGACCTACTCTTAGAACAGTAAATCAGTATAATAAACCAATCAATGGACTGGATGAAAATACAACAATACTACACTCAAAAGCGTAAGTCTAGAGAAACAATCAATGTCAATAAAGATTTAGTATGTTTAGTAAGTTATCAATCTTTCTAATTTTTCTAAGCGCTTACGCTACTCCAGTACTCGCGGGTAGTATGCTTATCCCTATGGATTTGGCCCAGACGGATCATCTAAAAAGCTATGGATATGTTTTCTGGACTCTTGGTCAGAATACTAAAGTAGATTGGCTTCTAAACTACAGGGGCGGTGCATTTATGCATCCATTCTCCGATGAAATGGCTACTGAATGCAGACTCAGAGGAGTTGATTTTGAGCTGTTAAGTGATGCCGAAGCAACCTCCATACTAGAAGAGATTAAGTCTGAAAATGTCAATATGGATGTAGTCGAGCTGGAAAAACAGCCTCGTATTGGAGTATATGCTCCTCCCGGTAGCCAGCCCTGGGACGACGCAGTTCGTATCGCACTTGATTATGCTGAAGTAGACCATGACCTGATTTGGGATAGAGAGGTCTTACAAGGCAAGCTTACTGACTATGATTGGGTGCACCTTCACCATGAAGACTTTACCGGACAGTATGGGAAATTCTATGCCAATTATCGAAATGCTCCCTGGTATATTGAGCAGGTCACTTTAAATGAAAGCCTGGCTATGGAAATGGGACACTCAAAAGTATCAGAGATGAAAAAGGCAGTTGTTCTAAAACTGCGGGAGTTCATTGCCGGAGGTGGTTTCCTCTTTGCTATGTGCTCCGGTACAGACACATATGATATTGCTTTAGCAGCAATGGATATTGATATTTGTGCCCAGATGTATGATGGTGATGCTGCTGATCCATTAATGAATCAAAAACTAAACTTTGACAATACTTTTGCTTTTAAAGATTTTACACTTGTTACTGATCCCTATCAATATGAATTCTCAACTATCGATGTTGATCCGCGAGAATTCTTAGACCCTGAAAATGACTATTTCACGCTGTTCGAATTCTCAGCTAAATATGACCCGGTACCAACTATGTTAACTCAGTGTCACGTTAATCTGGTAAAGGGATTCATGGGCCAAACTACTGCCTTTCGAAAAGAATATATAAAAAGCAATGTCACAATTCTTGCTGAAAGAGAAGGAGCAGAACAAGTACGATATATTCATGGTACTTTCGGACGAGGAACCTGGACATGGTATGCCGGTCACGACCCGGAAGATTATCGACATGCCGTGGGAGATCCGGTGACTGACTTAAGCCTGCACAAAAGGTCACCCGGTTATCGATTGATTTTAAATAATGTTCTCTTTCCAGCAGCAAAAAAGAAAAAGCAAAAGACTTAATTACTGCACATAATTCTATGGGAGTATTCAACTAAATAGTACACCTGTGAAATAAATAGGTGTATTCTAACTTGATCGGTTACAGCTTCAGAACCTTCCCAGTGAATTCTTGATTGATGATAATAGCAGTAGTATATTGATACTCCCATGACACCATTGCAAGATTAATTCTAGTTTTGGCAGTTCTCGCGCCTTCTATTAACTTGTTAGTTCATATTTTGATATCTTCCAGACTATTAATCGTATGCAAAAAATTCTACTCCTACTATTAGCAACAAGTCTTTCACTACTTGAAATCACAGCAGCTGATATTGAACCGGGCATGGATATGCCGAATGACAAGCTTTCTAAGGAATTGTATGAAAAATACAAACCTATCGCTAAAAAGATATATTCACATGTGATGAAAGACAGTAGTGCCTGGGAAAGACTTGCCCAACTGTGCGATGGATTTGGACATAGGCTTTCCGGATCTCAAGCACTTGAAGATGCTATTGATTGGTGCAAATCTGAAATGGAAAAGGATGGTTTGGCTAATATCCGCAAGGAAAAGGTAATGGTCCCTAACTGGAAACGAGGGCAAGAAAATATTAAGATGACATTCCCTTACCATAAGCACTTCGAAATGCTAGCTCTTGGTGGAAGTGCATCAACACCTAAGGAAGGAATTAGTGGTGAAGTATATGTTGTAAATAGTATAGACGAGTTAGCAGAAAATCCTGAACCTGCTAAGGGCAGAATAGTGCTCTTTAATATACCTTGGGAAGGCTATGGCAGGACGGTACAGTATCGTTTCTATGGAGCTCAGTGGGCTGCCAGACACGGAGCTATAGCTTCAATGATAAGATCTGTTTCACCAATCGGTATGAATAATCCGCATACAGGCATGATGTCTGCTTATTCTGACACTTTGCCTGTAACTCCGCACGCAGCTATTACTGCTGAAGATGCAGCTCTTCTTCAGAGATTACAAGACCGTGGAATAACGCCACGTATTACAATGAAAATGGAGTCACATTTTGAAGAGGATGCACTTAGCCATAACCTGATGGGAGAACTTCGAGGAACGGAATTACCTGAAGAAATACTTGCTATTGGGGGCCACATCGACAGTTGGGATGTTGGTACCGGGGCACAAGACGATGCCGGTGGATGTGTAGCAACCTGGAATGCTGTAAAAGTACTCAAAGAATTAAATCTGCATCCCCGCAGAACAATTCGAGCAGTACTCTGGACTAATGAAGAGAACGGTCAGATGGGTGGGAAAAAGTATGCTGAATACCATAAGGACGAACCTCATACTCTTGTTTTTGAATCTGACTCAGGTATTTGGGAGCCTGAAACAATGGGTTTTACTGGACCTGACAGTCTTTTGGTGTTCTGGAAAGCTATGGGACCATTACTCAAGATAATTTTTCCTGATGTTTCAATGACTCAGGGTGGCGGAGGTGTTGATATTAGTCCGATGATGGAACTAGGTATCCCTGGGTCTTCTATCAATACCGATGATGATGGCACCTATTTCTGGTACCACCACACAAATGCTGATACTGTAGATAAAGTTGATGCTCATCATTTAAATCTTTGCGTAGCTACTATTGCACTTGCAATGTATGTTTATGCTGATATGCCTTGATTCATTTACTCAATTATGCCTATTCTCTTTTTCAAAAATTTTGAAATGAATTGGGAGAGAATATCTAATTTGGTATAGTGATAAGTTACCAATTTAAAAATGTATAGTAAAGTGCAGAATAGCATAATAAGAAACGAAATCGCCAAGCAAATACTTGAAGTAGCTCACTTGAAGGGAAAATTTAAACTCCGATCAGGTATTGAATCGAATGAATATTTTGATAAGTACCAATTTGAGTCCAGACCAGACCTACTCAATGATATAGCCGTACTAATGGCCAAATCATTACCAGCTGATTATGATATTTATGCCGCACTTGAAATGGGAGGTATACCTATTGCTACGGCTATAGCACTTAAAACTGGTAAACCAATGGTCTTTGTTAGAAAAGAAGCTAAGGAATATGGTACAGCAAAGCTTGCGGAAGGGGTTGATGTTAAGGGTAAAAAGCTTCTTGTCGTAGAAGATGTGGTAACCAGTGGTGGACAGATTATTAAAAGTGTGAGTGCACTTCGTGACCTAGGAGCGGATATATTTCATGCAGTATGTGTAATTGATAGAGAGCAGGGTGGTAGAGAAGCTCTAGCGAAAGAAGGTATTCAATTAGTTCCCCTGTTTACTGCTTCTGATCTGAAACAGGCCAATGTTACCAGTGACTATGATGATGAACCGGGTGCATAGCTGAAAATATAATTACAGATTATGCAGACCCTTCACCTATTCCTCTTAAATATCATCTTGTAGATAATAAAAAAGAGAAGCTAATTAGTGCTCCTCTTTATAAAACTATTTGGCTATAATAATAATCTCAGTTCGGCGATTAGCAGCGCGGCCAAATTTTGTCTTGTTAGAAACTAAAGGTCTGCGCTCTCCATAACCCTTTGTAACCATACGAGAAGGCGAAATACCATTAGACTCAAGATATTGTTTTACACTTTTAGCCCGTTTTAGAGATAATCTGTCATTTACAGCATGGCTGCCTACATTATCAGTGTGGCCTTCTATCTGAATCACTACATCAGGCTTATTCATAAGAAATTCAGTTAGTACCTCCAGCTCTTTCACCTTGTCTGGTAGATTTGCATTTCCAGTAGAATATAATAGATTCTTAATAATGAGTTTGCGCCCAAGCTCAACGATCGGGATGGTTTTCTCAGTGAGTACTTGCTTCTTCTCATTGATTAATGCAATATTTATAGAATCAGGTATTGCCGGTTTCTCTGTTCTATATTCTAACGCATATAAATTCGTCAATTGTTCAGAGAAGTTATTTAGAATTCCTGTGAAAGGAAAATTCATATCATATGTTGTTCCTCTCGTGGCTGAAGACATCAGTTCATATTTAATTAGCTTTGGCGGAACAATACCGAAAACTCTCATCTCAGACTCAACCAGCCTACTAATCAATTCGTCTCCGGTGAGCTTAGTAAATCTAGCATTTTTATCCAAAGCATCATGAAATGGAGCATCTGTTATTAAGACTGCTACTCGATTAGCTGAAGGTCTGAATTTAATATCACTATCAGCAATGGCTAAGGCCTCAAGCGCATTCTCAGGAATATCTCCCCCTCCCACAGTCTTAATCTTTCTTAGCCACCTTGTAAACTCAGATATATCATCAGTCAGCTGGTAGACTCCCTCAATATAATCGCTAAACAATACCAAACCTACTTGATAATCAATCCCCCTTTTTCCCAGCTCCTGAGTAAAGCTGCGCATCTTTTGCTCCAAAGCCTGGATATAAGTATCCATGGATGCTGTTATATCAACTACGAATACGAAATCAATCGGAACTCTCTCTTCAGGAGATATTTTATGCACAGAAATTACTTTTTTCTCTTTGCCATTCTCTAATACTGTAAGATTATCAGCATAAAGTGTATCAAGCGGTTCGCCTTTCATATTAAAAGCTTCTACAATCACTTTTACATTGGGATAACTGCTTATATCAAAATTGCGGATTGTAAGCTTTATTTCTTTTTGCGCCGATGTAACCTTACTTGTCTTAAGCAAATTTTTTGCTGTCCTTATCGAATCAAGCTTCCGTTTCGATATGCTGTCTAATTCTTGATAAGCTGGATCATTTTGCTTAGTAAGAATAGTATCATTAACACCTTGAACGCTTTGCGAAAATGAGGTTGCTAACGAAAAAATAAATGCCAATATTAGAAAGAGTAAATTAGTTATGTAGCGGTTGATCGGCATGTAATGATCGAGATGTACTTTTTGTTAAGAAAAAAAGCCCCTCAGTAATAATATGCTGTTACTTAGGGGCTTTGTTGGATTTATCAGTGGTACCCACTTATGTTAGATCGTAATTCTAAGTACCGGTGACAGCATGAAAAAGTTCTTGAACTCATAATAACGATGGTCTCTAAGTGGTGCTGCATACTTACCCTGCAACAAGAACCAGTTACCAAAGAGTGGTAAAAAACCATCAATTGTAAGTATTGAATTAGACATCTGAGCAGATACTTCAAAAGGTGACACAGATTGATTTCTGTAAGTAGCCTTCAAGAAAAGCATATCCCCAGAATTTACGTCGGCATAACTACGCAGTCCCTGGGCTTCACCCGGCCCTATCAGCCTAGTATCTCTACTTTCACCCGGTACATTAACATCAACAGCAAGATATTCTTGTACATCAACATAGTTTACACCAGCTTCGAATCTAAAAAAGTTCTCAGGTTCTTTTTCATTAACCCACAGATTATAAAAAGCAGTAATTTGCCCGGTAGCTCTAAGTATAGGAACTACTCCTAATACATTTCCTCGGCCAGTAGAGAACTGGCGTCCATCAAATTGGCCTCCATTGAGAGGATTGATAATATAATCTGCCGGATCGATCTGAGTTTCAGCTGCACTTTGATATGGTAATTCAAGATTAAGTCTAATCCCTAGATTATCATCAAAAGGCATATGTACATCCAGACCACCTATAATCTTACCATTTGGTTCCGAATTAAGTCTCCTCTCAGGCAGCCAAGTAAATATCTCGGATTCTTCTCCAGACTGAATTCTATATACACCACCAATATGGTAGCTGATTAGGTCCCAAAATCTTCTTTCACCCTCCGGCTCATCGTTATATAACGGACGACTAAGGATTATTTTGTTCTCACCAGCAGACCACCATGGATAACCAATGGCATCATTCCCAACTTTAGATTCAAGCCAGAAACCGGTTTTACCAATCTTAAGTGATTGAGCAAAAAGAGATGCAGTAATTGCTTGCTCTTCATTATTGGGTCTTAACCAATCCTGAATTGCTTCTGCTTCCGATGGTTTTGGAGGACGTTCTTTTGGTATATCAGTGAAGCAATAAGCCCTTTCATCATCGATTGCTTCACCTCTTTTCGGTGGATCATATATTTTAGTTCTACCGGAAAGTATTCTTGATATAGGCTTGATCTGCGATTCGATTACTCTCGCATTCATACTTTCGCTGCCGCTGGTAATTAAGAGTATTTCATAATACCTCTCTCTCCTATCCTTAGGGGCCGCAAGTACTTCTATATTTTGTAGATCAAGCTTGTCAGGATCATATTTCAGAATTTTGAATGCTTGATAGATCTGGTACTGGAGGTCAGGTTCACAAACCTTCCAGCGTGGGAATTTAGTTCTAAGCTCTTCGTTGATCGTAAGAAGGGAATCAACTACAGCTTCTTCATCAAACTGGGGTTGCGCTATTGTCGCAAGAGGAGCAACAAACACAAAGGCCAATAGAGTAATGATAGTATTTTTCATATTTCCTAAGTCTGTAGTTGTTAAAATGTATAGATTGCCCTGACAGTAGGGATGAACATATTGTCGAGTTCCCAAGCGTAACTTTCACGGAACACATTAGAATAACCCATAAGCAAAGCCTTGAATGCTAGGGTTTGTCTGATAACATTGAATTGCATCCATGCCTGATAGCCTAATTGTGCATCAAAGTATTGAATACTTCCTCCATAAGGGTTATCAGGGTCTTGAGCCATGAATTCAATCTTACCAGTAATACCGCCTATTGTTTCATTCAAGTTCTCTAAATTTCTATATTCAAAGCCTTGGACTGGCATCTGTGGGCTAATTTCTGTCAGCTGATGAGTCCATCCTTCTACCTGATAGACTGTACCACCCATGCCAATTCTTAATAGATAATCATCGTCGATTGCCATGGCAAACGTATAGAGTAATTGTGCATTGAATCTAATAGCATAATCAATTGGATTTGCTGATACCAATGGATCATAGTCATTCAGACTAATAAGTCCGAATTCATTTTCTCCCGGTTGTGTTTTGTAGTCAGCCGGATCAGCATCAGCAAAACTATAACCGAATGATGCATTAAATACCCCACTATTCTGAATAAGAGGGAATGGAAAATCAATTTGTCCATTAACACCAAAACCAGCAGTAGTTAGTAATCTTTGCTGATCGAATACATCTTCAGAGAGTGAACTCCATCCGGCAGTTGGTAATATTACACCAAACTTCATATTATCCCAGATTGCATTCGCAGCCATTCGTCCCGACCAAAGCGATTGATAGTTAAGATCGTCAATACCATATTTTATCTCGAAACCAAGCGCTGGTAAATTATCATTCGAAGCAAATCTTGTATCCAGAATCGGAAGACCAGTAACTGAATCAGTAAGTATATTGCCTTTCCTGTCCCTTCGCACGTTTTGATCATACATTTTCCATGACAGATGATCAGGAGCAACTGTTACTTCATATTTACCAGTAAAATCCATAGCTTCACCTGTTGATATTCTCTTGAACATCTGTACATCTCTGTCAGTTGGATTATAAGGACGCTGAAGTACTGATTTTGCATCTCCAAGAGTGCCTTCCGGGAAATAAGTAGGATCCCCGGTAGCAATTGATCTGGAAGCCATAGTCTTATTGGCTACGTTACCCTGTTGGAACTGAGCATCGATCAACTGGTACATATTCTCATAGATAGGGAACTTCGACTGTATGTACTTAGCCTCAGGTGTCTGGTTATCTAGAAGTCTTTTATAAGAATAGACATTCTTTACATCCTGCTCACCTTTTAGATTTTCATCGATATTATCAGTCATATCAACGAAAGGTGCTGAATAAACAACAGCTCCATAAATCTTGTCAGGTGTGTCAGAATATTTTTCAGGCTCACTTGTTACAATATAGACTTTGTACTCTTTCTCAACACTAGAGTTATTGATAAGAGCGTTCATAGCTGCCGCGGCAGTCTCGAACAAATCCCTATCGTAGGCAAACCCTTTAGAATCAAGATCTCTTATGATTACAATCGGGGGCTTACCTTGTTTGAGTGCCTGATCAGTATACTTATAGGCATCTGGATAGTCTTCACGAAATTGTGTAATACTCTCGTCGGCATCTCCAGCACCTGCTACCGGACCAGCTAAGGTCTCGAACATTTCCTTGAAAACACCTGTACTGGTAACTTCATAG